>ERZ764778.10-NODE-10-length-251345-cov-85.873652_pt1 | contig 251345 bp, 273 predicted proteins | sample MGYA00374951_ERZ764778 | MGnify/ENA primary metagenome ERZ764778 (study PRJEB28918, sample SAMN05720193) | bioreactor metagenome | isolation source: Anaerobic biogas reactor | place: USA:Washington, USA | collected 2015-08-08 ...
TTCAACCGTTTTCGCACTTCGTCTTTCTCTTTGTTCTGTTTTATCAGAGCTTTCGCGCGCTTCCTTGGGCCGCGCGCAAGGATTATAATATCATGCTCAAAAATTAATGTCAAGAATTAAGTAACTGATTGATCAAAATTTTTATACAGCCCTTTTCTTGGCTTTCTTCTCAATATTGATGGCACAATCGGGACAAACCATCTCGCATATAAAGCAGGCTATACAACTGTCTTCATCCTTAGGTTTTACTGCAGGGGTACCGTAAACACCTAATTTCTCTGACCATACGATAACATCGGTGGGGCATTTTTCTTTACACAATCCACAGCCCTTGCAATATTCGGGAAATATATGAAAATTGGCTCTTTCCATTGAGTATGATAAAGCCTTGGGTTCAGACACTCTGGGCCACCCCTTCCTGTAATGCTTTTTGCGCCATCTCTCTGCCCATCTCCAGTGCCCGGAAATTAAGTTCTCTAAGTTTCGGATCCTGTTCAAACTTGTAGCCAAGCTTATGTTCCAGAGCCCTTTTAACATCTTCAAAGCTTACTATGTCGCTCATCCCTATTACTGCTCCCATAATGATGATGTTGAACACTCGGGGATGCAATACTTCGTTGGCTGTCTCAATGGCCGGTAAACCAATTAGCTTTTTTGCTACCTTAGGGAAATCCTCAGCGGGGATATCGAAACTGGAATCGTATACAAACAGCGTATCAGGACCGGAGTAGCTTTTTGTTCTGGCTACCGCCCTCTCACTAAGCGCGACCACAATGTCGGCCTTTTGAAATTTCGGGGCACCAATTCGGGTGTCGCTGAACTGTATGAATGCAATAGATACGCCACCACGTTGTTCAAGACCGAAATTGGGGATATATAAGGCTTGCCGGTTATTCTCATAAGCAGCCTCAGCCATTATTTCTGCTATCGACTGCACCCCCTGGCCACCTTCGCCTGCCAATGCAATTCTAATCAGTCCCATCTATTTCTCCCCCTTTCCGAGCGGATTCTTCAGTTCCCCAACCGGGAATTGTTTCTCCATTTCATCCTCAAGGAAATTCCAGGTTTGTTGGGCATTGGTACGCCAGTTAGTAGGGCATGTGGAAAGAACTTCTACAAAAGAGAAGCCATTGCCGGCGATCTGATTCTGCAAGGCCGACTTAATATATTTCTTAAGTTGTTTGTATTTGGAGACCGTTCCCCGGGCAACATATGCACCGTTGGAAGTCAAAGCAGCAATGAATTCAGGGCCCATGGTCGGGTAACCGGTTACCTCGGGATCCCTCCCATACGGAGTAGTCTCAGTCTTCTGTCCGGGCAATGTTGTCGGAGCCATTTGTCCCCCGGTCATTCCATAATTGGTATTGTTGACCAGGATCAAAGTAACCTTTTCGTTCCTTACCGCGGAATTTACCAAGTGTTGAGAACCGATTGAATATCCGCCGCCATCACCCATATATCCTACACAGATCAATTCCGGGCGGGACCTCTTGATGCCCACCATAACCGGCGTGGTACGGCCATGATGAGTTTGAGTGCTATCGACTGCGAAAAAGTCCCAGGATAGTAATGAACAACCTATATCACAGCCAAATATGGCTTGGTCCTGTATCCCTAATTCATCTATAGCTTCTCCCAATGCTTTCAATACGATCCCATGGCCGCATCCGGGGCAAAACTTGTGTGGCTTTGAGGGAACATACCATGACTTGGGCATTGCTGGAGCTGGTATACTCATTACTCTGGCCTCCTATCTAATGATGCTTTTAACTTTATCAACGATATCATAGTCGATTACTCCTACTCCCGGCATAAAAAGCTTCTCCACCTTGATAGTTTCACCGTATATCTCCTGTCTGGTCAGTCTCTCCAGTTGCCCGTAAGCTGATTCGGCACAGAGAAGGGCCTTGGCGCCGCTTTTGGCAATGGCTGCGCGCAGTTGCTGCTGTGGATAAGGCCTTAAGGTAATGGGCCTGAAGTAACCGGCTTTTATACCTTGCGAACGTAGTATATTCACGGCATCCTCTGCCGCCCTGGATACCACCCCATGGGACAAGATGATGATGTCAGCATCATCGCAATTCTTTTCATCATATTCAACAATCTCGTCCTGGATGGACTCATAATCTTCAGCCATTTTCACTACTACCTCGTACAGTTCCTCTTCCAGGCTGTATATGTTGCATAGGTGCTGGGGTTCGCGATTTTCGCCGATGGTCCCTTTCAAACCAATCAATGGGTAAGGTTCTACCATTTCTATGCCGCGATCTTCCGGATCATATATCTCCAGTGGTTCACGCATTTTAGCCTGATAACCATCGCCCAAAATGAAAACCGGGAATCGGTATTTCCATGCCGAATTAAAACCTTTGATAATGTAGTCAAAGATCTCCTGGTGGGTAGCGGTGGAATAGACTATCCTCATGCCTTCGCCATTACCGCCATATGTGGTAAGTGTGACCTCCTGCTGCGAATAGACCACCGTTCCTGAGGATGGCCCCCCTCGTTGCTGGATAATTGCCAGCAATGGCAACCGCATCGCCTCAGCCATGCCAAAGGGTTCCTGCATGAGAACATTACCGGGCCCCGCCGTGGCCGTGAATGCTTTTTTACCGCTTTGAACCGAACCGCATACCGTAAAGCCGGCGGACAGCTCATCTTCAGTCTGCAGAAATCCCCTTCCATATCTGGGGCAAAGACGGGTCCAATAATGCATGATTTCATTTTGCGGAGTAATGGGGTACCCAAACATCATGTCCGCTCCCGCTGCCAAGCAAGCCCAAGCTGCTGTCTCATTGCCAGTCATAAAGGATTTCTTGGCTTCACCAATTACTTTTGGCATTAAAAAAATACACCTCCCAATGATAATTACAAAATCAATGGATTATCTTAAGCTTACATTTTACTACCAAATTGCTCCGGGCATAAAACGTCTAATATATTTTATTGGCAGTCCCCACTCAAGAACGGCGGGTGATCCTCGAAACTCCTCGCTTAAAGCGATGAAGGCTATCGGTATCCCAAGTTCTTCGGCCGCCTCCCGGATGAAGTTATTTCCACTGCCGATAATTTCGATGGTGCTCTGATCTCCAAGGTGAGTATTTAAAACCACCGCATCAACCCGCCCCAACTCTCTTAGGTATTCCTTGACCCTTTCCTTGGAATTGGTCATCGGTCGTGTACCATTAATGACTGCGATTATCCTCAGGTGCGGGGATTGATAGGCCCCTTCCACCAGATTTAGAGTGCGAGCTCCGTGGACTCCGTACCCGATGTCTAAAATAATGTCGCCTTCATTGAAAAGCGCCCAGCGAGCGGCAGGATTAAGCATCGCCCCGGTCTCTCCCAGCCCAAAAGAATCGGCTCGGCTGAAACTTATCACCTTAAGCCCCATATCTGTCAGTTGCTCGCGCAGAATTCTCAGCGTATAAAAAGGCTCTACTGTATCAAGATCCACCAGAGTAACCTGTCGGCCTTGATCCTTCAATTCAAGAGCCCTGTTTATCGATATTTCGCTTTTTCCGCTGGCATATTCACCAACAAATGCCTCAACTATTCTTTCTGAATTCGGGAACGTGACACCCAACACCTCACGATGCATCACCAATCTTCAAGACTATTTACATAGTATAAAGTAACACTTAATTATGCGTCAATATTTATTTAATAGGTGGATATATTACTCATATTATGATGCAAACATACTCATATTTCCCAAATAGCTTTGTATAGTTTTTTCCAAACTGTTATACGCTATTCTGCAGTACAGTAAAGGTCCATTATCCTTTGCATTTGTTTCAATGACTAATCCGTCCACGGAGACAAAACAAAAAGGATGGATCTCATCCACCCTCAGGTTATTAACGGCGCTATCGGCCTAATGCAGCAAGAGTTGAAAACAGACTAAAAGCAGAATTCCCGGTATCCCCAGAAATCCTGCCACCAATATGGTTATTATATTGATGGGCAGTTCGAAACCGAAAAAGGATCCCCCGTAGTTGGCTATTAATAGAAGCACTATCCCGATCAATGAATTAATAATTAGCTTGGAGATCAGTTTTAGCGGTTTCATTATCAACTGTGCTCCGATGTAGATTGCAACCAGCAGAAATAACCCTGCCAGGATCATATTCAATGTGTCCATGCTGCACGAAACCTCCCATTACTAAATTACCATGGGAACAAACCTAGTTTTGTATCCGGCTATTTCTTCTGACGGTACTTTCTGAGCAAATAATCGTATCGCTTTTCGGCTGCCGTCAGACTGTAAACAGCCCAATCAACCAATTCCGGGTCATCCACTTGGGAATATATGCTTCGTGCGGTAGCCATCTCTTCTACGGCCTTTTTTATCTCGGTGAGGTCATCTATTTGGTTATGGCCTGTCTCAGGTTCCCCTGGAGCAAGCCAATTCCTGCATATGCTATTCCATATTCGTGACCACACGCGCACCGGATAACCCTCCTGCAGCTAACTATGTCCCACTGCATCTTATGCCGGTTATCCAAATATTATGCCCGCCCCCTACTGGACAACTACGGGCGTGTATTTCAAAACTCCTTACGACCTTCCAAAGCCCGGCGCAGGGTTATCTCATCAGTGAATTCTATGTCACCGCCAATAGGCAACCCATAAGCCAGGCGAGTTACTTTCACATTATGTCCGCTGATCGCGGTGGCCAGGAACCTGGATACTACTTCGCCATCGATGGTGGGATTCAAGGCCAGAATAACCTCCTGTACCTTTCCTTCATTAAGGATCCTGAGCAATGGTTGGACGTTCATCTCTGCAGGGTCGCTATCGTCCATCAATTTAAAACTGCGGTTAAGTACAAAATATCTGCCATTATATCCAGTCCTCTCGATGGATAATATGTCACTGGCCTCCTCAACGATACATAAGCTATTGCCCAACCGAGCTGGGTTACTGCATATTGGACAAGGATCACTGTCGGTTAGATTGCCGCATTTGGAACACGGAAAAACCCTTTCCTGTACATCAATGAGGGCCCGAGCCAGTTGGCTGACCTCTTCAGACGGCAGTCTCAAAATATAGAGCGCCAATCTTTGGGCTGTTTTAGGACCAATAGAAGGTAGTTTTTGCAGCTGGTCGATCAGGTTTTCCAGTGGACGCGGCAATCTCATGCCTCTGGCCTCCTCAATCAAAATGCTCTCTACAGTCCGGGAATATTAAATCCACCGGTCAGCTTAGCCATTTCCGATGATACCATATCCTGTGATTGTTTCACGGCTTCGTTGACTGCTGCCAATATCAGGTCCTGCAGCATTTCCACATCATCCGGGTCGACCACTTCCGGCTTGATCATTATTTCCTTAAATTGCTGCCGCCCGTTGATCTTGATGGTTATGGCTCCCCCCCCCACGGAAGTTTCGAGAACCATGTCCTCTAATTCAGATTGCTTCTTGGTAATTTCTTCTTGAAGCTTTTTGGCCTGTTTCATCATCTGGTTCATGTTGGCGCCCCCGCCCAGAGGATTGAACTTCATCCGATTTCCTCCTTAATCTTTAATTTCGACGACATCTTCACCAAAGAATTCTATCGCCTTTTTCACAACAATGTCATTATACTTGTTGTCATCCAAAAAGATAAACTCTACTTCCAATTCACGATCGAACAACTCTTTGATGACGGAATTTAGTACATCACGGTTACCCTTTTCCTCCATTCTATCCTTATGGAATTTGTAACTCTTATGGAAGCCTATATACATTATATCCCCCTTCATCCCCAGTAACTTGCCCTGGGACAAAAGGGCATGGGTAGGAACTTTCTTATCCTTTACCCCAGCCAGTAATCGATTCCATAACACCTCTCGGGCATCAGCCTTTTCGGCCCGATTGGTTCGCTCCATCTTGGTATTCCGATCAGATGCTGGAACCTTTACCTGTGGGGCAGGCCCTGTAAATACATCCATCTTGTTTAACGATTCAGTCATCTCAAGAAAAACCAATTCCAGAAGAAACCTTTGTCCCTCACTAAAGCGCAACTTTTCACTCGTATCGGTAATCATTCGTATAGTCTGGAGTATTTGGCCTTGCTCCAGTTTATGGGCCTGATTCCTTAGTATCCTGTGGCTGTTTTCACTGACCATTACCATCTCCGCTTTGTCACCGGAGACCTTATACATTAAAAGGTCACGCAGATAAAGCGCAGTCTCTCGGGCTAGTTGGGCGGCTTCTTTGCCCTGGTTGAGAGCGGTGTTAAGCTGTTCGATGATGGCTGCGGTATCATGTGCGATAACGTCATCAATTAACCGAGCCACAAACATGTCATCCACCAGCCCCAGCACTTCAAGGACATCGTCTCTGCTGATGGGGCCATCCTGGTAGGAATGGATCTGCTCCAGCATACCTATAGCGTCTCGCATTCCCCCGTTGGCTCTGCGGGCAATTAACTCCAGTGCCGCCGATTCGATATCCATAGCATCGCTTAGGGCTACTTCTTGGAGGCGATTAATGATCTGTTCCTGGGTGAGGCGACGGAAACTATATCTTTGGCACCGGGATAGAATAGTGGCTGGAATCTTCTGCAGTTCGGTAGTTGCTAGTATAAAAATCACCGATTCAGGCGGTTCTTCCAGGGTTTTGAGCAGAGCATTGAAAGCCTCGGTAGTCAGCATGTGCACTTCATCGATAATATAGACTTTTCTCTTGCCTTGGGCGGGAAGAATGCGCACCTTCTCCCTTAGGTCGCGAATTTCATCAATGCCGCGGTTGGATGCCGCATCAATCTCGATAACATCCATAAAGTTACCATAGTTTATGTCTCGGCAGGAGTTGCAATTATTGCATGGCTCTCCATCTTGTTGTTTTTCACAATTGACCGCTTTGGCCAGTATCTTGGCCAGGCTGGTTTTGCCTGTGCCTCTCGGGCCGGAGAAAAGGAAAGCATGGGTCAGACGACCCTCGCGTACCGAGTTGCGTAATGCCAGCACCGTCTGTTCCTGTCCTACTACTTCCGAAAAGCGTTGAGGTCTCCAAACCCTGTATAAAGATAGATATGACATTTTTAAACCTGCCCCTCGCTGTTCATAATCTCAAAGCAAAGGCTCTTTTCTATTATATCTTTCCTGGGATGCCATTTTTAGAGAAAACCATACAAAAATACAGGTTTACACCTGTTCTTTGTTAAAATATAATGCCGTGCACCTGGCCTCGAAGATACCTTCCGGGCGATGCGCGAACAGTTGACTCCGTCCAGGCTACCCCCCGTCACACGAAATGAACCTTTTAGTGCTGCTTCCTTCCGGACCTGACACGGTTCAAGGTGTTCCGTTGCGGAGGACCCAAACCTCTTCACCACTTATTCGAGCCGGACCCCACAAGGATATGCCCTCGGCTCAGGAATTCGATCCTGCTGTAGCGGGTTGCAGGTTACAGGGCACCGCTAATTCCCCATCTAGCACGGCAAATCTTATTTCTATTTTGCTCACTCATTGTAACTGCTTTTTATGGCGATGGCAAGGGGTCGAAAAGAGCCAGATATTCCCCATATCCCTCTTTCTCCAAATCCTCCACCGGTATAAACCGCAGAGCGGCGGAATTAATGCAGTACCGCAAACCAGTCGGGGCGGGACCGTCGGGAAAGACATGTCCCAAATGGGAATCAGCCTCCCGGCTGCGTACTTCGGTTCGTACCATGAAATGGCTGCGATCCATTTTTTCAATAATACTGTCTTTGTTCAGGGGTCTTGCAAAGCTAGGCCAACCACAGCCAGAATCAAACTTATCCAGCGAACTAAACAACACTTCTCCCGATACTATATCTACATATATACCGGGGCGGTGGTTGTTCCAATATTCGTTATTGAACGGCGGTTCAGTCCCATTACGTTGGGTAACTTCATACTGCCTGGGAGTCAGCTTTTTAACCGCCGCTTCTCTTGTATGGCCCCAATACCGGCTCTTGAATTTATCCCGGCCAGAAGCTTGCCTATATCTTTGATAGTGCTGCGGCTGCTTGTCGTGATAATCCTGGTGGTATTCTTCGGCCCGGTAGAATTTCCCCGCAGGCATGATTGCGACTACAACCGGTTTGGTGAAGCGTCCGCTCTTGTCTAGTCTTTGTTTAGACTCCTCCGCCGCCAGTCTCTGTTGCTCGTTATGATAAAATATCGCAGGTCGGTAGGAAGAACCGCGATCATAGAACTGCCCCTCAGCATCAGTTGGGTCGATGTTCTGCCAGTATACCTGCAGCAACTCCGAATACTGGGTACGAGATGGATCGAAAGTAATCTGTACTGCTTCATAATGCCCGGTATCCTCGTAACATACCTGTTCGTAAGTAGGATTTTCAACATGTCCTCCGGTATACCCGGATTCGATTTCTATAACCCCGGGAAGCTCCCGGAAAGGTGTAACCATACACCAAAAGCATCCGCCTGCGAATGTGGCAAGTTCGCAATGGCTCCTGTCTGGCTGCCGCTCCATGAAATCACTCCCTTGAATGTCCTCTGAGGGCACAACTCAAGCACTTGGAGGACATAAAATGCCTTGTCGCCAACTGGTTTCTTCTATATACTATATTAATCTTGTTGAGAGATTTTATCCATGCCGTGGGAGAGGAGTTCTATCATGTCTGGCCAGATTATGGCGGAGAAAAACCGAGTGCAGGGAGCTTTATGGCAAGGTTGTAAGGCCGGTATACCTATCGCCATCGGATACCTGCCTATCGGTATGACCTTCGGCTTGCTGGCCAGAGCATCCGGGATGCCGGACCAAATCACTATCATGATGTCCGTGGTGATTTTCGCCGGTGCCAGCCAATTTGTCGGTGTCAATATGCTGGCGTTAGGGAGCACCATGGGGGAGGTAATTTTTACGACCTTTGTTCTAAACCTCCGTCACTTATTGATGTCAGCCTCTCTTGCCCCCCGTATTGAACCCGGTAGTTCCAAAGGCTTGTTGTCGGCTGTCTCTTTTGGAATTACCGACGAAACTTTTTCCTTGGCATCAACCCAACCGACTCCCAAACTAAACCCGTTCTTCCTCCTGGGCCTAAACTTGACAGCGTTTGCAGCCTGGAATGCTGCCACTTGGATAGGTTTGTTCATCGCGGGCGGACTTCCTGACTCTATAAAAGCTAGTATGGGTATTGCTCTTTACGTTATGTTTATTGCTTTGCTAATCCCGGCCTGCCGACAAACCAAGGCAGCGCTAATCATTGCCGGCTTTGCAATGGCGGTAAACTCACTCTTGACCTTCCTACCTACTTTGAGCAATATGGCTACGGGCTTGAGAATCGTATGCGCCACCGTTGTCGGCGCCTTATTGGGAGCAGTACTATTCCCGGGTGAGGAGGACCAAGTGTGACTATTCTTTGGGTTGTGGTTTTAGGCATGGGGATTGTCACCTATTTGCCCCGTATGCTGCCCATTGTGTTCTTAAAAGGTGTACATCTGCCCCGCTTCTGGATGGCCTTTCTCCGCTACGTACCCTTTGCCGCATTGGGAGCACTCATCTTCCCAGGCATCCTGTCATCTACGGGTGATACCGCCTCCGCAGTCTGCGGCGGGGCAGTCGCACTGCTCCTTTCCTGGGCCAAAATCAATATAGTATTGATAGTACTGGGATCCATAGGTGCTGTCTATTTGTGGAATCTATTATTGTAGGGTTATTTGTGATAGGGTTCGCGTCTCAGTATCTTGAATCCGCGATAGATCTGTTCTGTCAGAACCAGTACCGCCAGTTGATGGGGCAAGGTCATTGGAGAAAGGGAGATAAGCAGACCAGCTGCATTTTTGACCCGGGCGTCAAGACCGTGTGCTCCCCCTACTAAAAAATTGATTCGAGTCCGACCGGAATGATTCCACTCGTCTATTTTTTGGGCAAATCCTTCTGACTTCATCATCTGACCGTGGGGGTCTAAGACCACCAATAATTCATTATCGCCCAGCAGGGACAGAACGCGTTCCCCTTCTCTGCGCAAACACCTCTCTATATCCTTAGCTCCGGCATTGGGGCTGACCTTCTCTTCCCATCCATCGATCAGGTCTATCGTTGTGTAGAGTTTGAGTCTTTTTAAGTATTCATTGGCACCCTGCAGGTAAAAGGGCTCGCGGATCTTGCCAACCGATATTATTCTGTATCTCACCATGCCCCTCCTGTTTCTTCAAATTCTATCCTAAATTATCCGCAAAACAAAGTTGCCAAGCCACGTCAAAAGCCAGGGTGCATAACCACCCTGGCTCCATTTACGTGAACTGGATCTAAAGACAGATCATCTATTTAATGCGGGCCCCCAAGCCAGTCAGCTTCCCAATTATATCCTCATATCCTCGGAATATATGGATGGCATTCTCAATAACCGTCTCGCCACGGGCGGCCAAGGCAGCCAATACCAGTGCTGCACCGGCTCTCAGGTCGGTTGCTCTAACCGTGGCGCCATACAATGCGGGAACGCCTTCTACGATAGCCGTTTGTCCCTCCAGTCTGATTCTGGCACCCATCCTATTTAGTTCTTCGACCATCTGGAAACGGTTTTCAAACACATTCTCTACTATTACACTCGTCCCTTGGGCAATCGATAATAAAGCCAGCATAGGCGATTGCATATCGGTGGGGAAGCCCGGATAGGGCAAGGTCTTGATATCAGCATGAAGAACAGTCCTACCGGCTTTAACGAGAATCCCCTGATCGGTCTCCTCCACTAAGGCCCCAGTCTCCTGGAGTTTTGCAATTATCGGATGCAGGTGGGTAGGTATTACATTCTCTACTAGTACCTCGCCACCGGAAATGGCCGCCCCGATCATGTACGTACCGGCTTCAATACGATCGGGTATTATGGAATATCGGCCTGCTTTCAATCGGGACACGCCTTCTATCTTTACCACGTCCGTACCGGCTCCCCTGACTTTGGCTCCCATTGAGTTCAAGAAATTAGCCAGGTCGACTATCTCAGGCTCCTTGGCAGCGTTTTCGATTATACTCAGCCCAGGTGTTTTAGCTGCCATCATTATCAGGTTCTCCGTTGCCCCCACGCTAGGAAAGTCCAGGTAAATCCTGGCTCCGTGGGTTTCCACTGCCTGGGCATGAATGCAGCCGTTGTCAATCTCAATTTCCGCTCCCAATGCCCGCACGCCCTTAACATGCAGGTCCATGGGGCGGGAACCAATATCGCATCCCCCCGGCAAAGACACTACAGCTTGGCCCTGCCGTCCCAGCAATGCACCAAGGAAAAGGTTGGAAGCACGCAATTTCTTCGATAACTCTAATGGGGTCCAGTGTTTCATTCCATCCTGAGGGGGATGTATGGATAGACTACCGTCTTCTCTCCAATGTGCTGAAGCCCCCATCTCATTCAGTATGTCCACCATAACCTCTGTATCACAAATGCGGGGAACATTATCCAAAATTGTTTCACCGTCGGCCATAATACTGGCCGCCATCAAAACCAATCCGGCATTCTTGGCACCGCTTATTCTCACCCTACCCCGAAGAGGTAATCCACCTTCGATAACCAAGGTATCCTGCAAAAAAAACACCTCACCCCACTAGTCTTCCAGGTATCGATAAAAATTCCGGGAAAACGTAGCGTAATCTACTCCTAAAGCACTCTCCAACGCTCTTGCCATGGTATCTCCCCTGGACAAACGGTTGAGAACCTCATAAATCTTGTCTTCGCCGTAAGCTCCGACTAAATAATCAACTGCCTGCAACGACTCCCAATAGGCAACCGACTGCTCCAGACGGTCGTAATTTTTCTCAAGATTGTCCAGTTGATAATAGTATAGATCATCCTTTTTTCTGAATGGGCTGGAAAACTCAAACCCGGTAATTTCTCTCTCAGTGTACTGGGCGACTCCTTCTGTCCACCATCGATTATAATTGCCCCGGCTCATCTCATCGATCATCAAATGAGCCATCTCGTGAACCATGGGGCCTTCTTTCGTAAAGCGCTCCTCCTGTCCAAGATTGGCCAACCAGGCGCGCGGCGACAGAATGCGAATGGTCCCGCCCCAGTAGACTCCCAGCGCCTTTTCATTCTTATCCCAGCCAAAGCTGGCAGCCAGGCTGGCATTATCCGGATATACTACTATGGTGATGAGCCGGGAAGGTTCGCAGCCCATCTTTTGGCTGATCTTGATATAGGCATCTTCGGCGGCCTCGCTTACCAACCCCACGCTATACTTATCTATCGGCAGGTACTTGATTCTGAAATGGGCAGTGTCCACTTGCTCCCATGTCCCGGTGCGCAGATTGGTTTCCTGCCCTACCATAAACCGGAAGAAACCTTGTTTGAACTGGGTTACATGTGTACCGGTCCTAAAAATGTAATAACCGAACGCCACCAGAACAACCGCACAGATTATATAAACCACAAAGCCAGAAGGTTTGACTCCGGGCACAGAACCCCTCTCCCCTCATCCCGTTTACCCATTGATTATACAATGGATAACTGGACTTAGGGTTAAGCAAATACTGGCACCAATGCTATTCTTTTAGGAACTCGGTGGCCGCCATTCCCGCCTGGGCGCCATCTCCTACCGCCGAGGCAATCTGGCGGGTACGCTTGTCCCGAATGTCTCCAGCCGCAAAGATTCCTTCTATCGAGGTGCACATATTGTTGTCGGTGATGATATAACCATCGTTACTGGTGTTTACCCCTTCCACAAAATCACAGTCAGCAATAAGTCCTATGCTAACAAACAGGCCTTCTACCTCCAGCGTTTCCTCTTCCTTGGTGATCACATCTTCTAGGATCACCGCACGCATAACGCTATCGCCCTCGATTCTTTTCACAACCCGATTGAGTTTACATTCTATGCGGCTGTGATTGTTAATTTTTTCTACAGAAAGAGGGCTGGCCCGGAACTCCTCGCGGCGGTGAATTATATACACCCTCTCAGCCATGTCTGCCAGATATAGCGCTTCTTTAAGTGCCGATTCGCCCCCTCCCACAACTGCCACCAAACTATTGCGAAAAAAGGCTCCGTCGCATGTAGCACAATATGATACCCCACGACCCAAATACTCGCTTTCCCCCGCCACCGTCAGGGTTCGACGCCGGGCTCCAGTTGCTATGATAACGGCTCGAGCTTTATATTCATTGTCTGTAGTGATTACTTGTTTGCTTTCGGGAGTATTCACAACTGCAGTAACTTGCTCCATACGAATCTCGGCTCCGAAGCGCTCGGCCTGCTGCCGGAAGTTTTCCATAAGCTCCCCTCCCAGGATGCCAAACGGAAACCCGGGGTAGTTGTCTACATGATCCGCTATGGCAGCATTGCCTCCAACCATGGCGGATTCCAATACCATTGTTTTCAGTCCGGCGCGGCAGGTGTAGATGGCAGCAGTCAAACCTGCCGGCCCAGCGCCCAATATTATGACATCATACATACTCTTTCGGGCTCCTCTCTAACAACAAATAAGAACCCTGACCCTTATCAGATCAGGGTTCTCGATGTCCGACTAACGCAGATAATTGATTGGATTACGGAAGGCTCCCCCCACCATAACCTCAAAGTGCAGATGCGGGCCGGTACTACGTCCCGTCGAACCTCTCAAACCTATAGTCTGGCCTTGGCTCACCTTCTGTCCCTTCTGGACCAGCAATTTGGAACAATGAGCGTAGCGGGTCACTATTCCATTGCCATGATTGATTATTATGAAGTTGCCGTAGCCACCCTGCCAACCGGCAAATGTCACCGTCCCGCCGTCGGCAGCACCGATGGCCGACCCACTAGCCCCGGCAATATCCATTCCGGTATGCCCCCGGCCGAAGGATTGGCTGATGGAGCCGCTGACCGGCCAATGGAGTTTTCCTGTACTTGTACCTCCGCCGCTACGTGATGCGACCTGGACTGAACGCCCTTTGACGACCACTTTGTCAACCGCAGTCTTTATCACCTTTTCCTCGATTATGTTCTTGCTCTCCACTACTCCGTTCCGCAATGTCGCGGTATAAGCTATAAATTTTTCTCCATTCTTTCCCTCGGTCTTAACCTTGATTCCATTTACGGAGTTGTCATTCTCAGTAATGGTTTGATAAGGGATGGGTACCGTCTCATTTCCTTCCACTTGGGCTACAACTGTAACCAAGGGCGTAGGCTTACTTAAAATAATGGACTGGCCTAGAGCCAGGATGCTATCCTCCTGAATTGCGTTGCTGGCCACAATATCAGTAACATACATATCGTGCGCTCTGGCTATGCTCCACAAGGAGTCGCCCTCTTTAACAGTATAAACTTGGGGGGTCACGGTGCCCAGGTTTATCATACTCCAGGCATTGTCCCAGCTTGATATCCAGGCAGCTACCACAATGCCCTCGACCACCTGCACATCCTCAGCAAAACCAACCGATACCAGATTCTCATCATCTGCCACCTTGGAGTGTTCCTGCAACAGTTTATCCAGTAACTGCTGGGCCAGTTCTTTGCTTTCCATATATAACACAGCCTGGCCGTTTACCAATAACGATGCACCGTTTACCTTAGGCTGTAAAGCCAGATTTAATTGGGCCAGTACCTGATCTCCAGCAATTACATCCCGGCGGTCGGCAAAAGTCCGGTTGATATCTATCCTTGCGGCAATCTCACTATCAGGCAGCTGCGCAATTGCTTGTTTGGCATCGGCCTTGCTGGCCACCACCAAGGTTTTGTTGCCATCTACCGAAATCGAATAAGCCGGGGTTCTTACCCCGAAACACCACACCACAATAATTATCATAAGGGCTAATGTGGCGCTGCCCCCATACCTCCAACATTTAGTAAATTTCTCCATAAAACCTCTCCATCACAATATAATCGTCATTCTTTTCTACAACTATTGTCAAATTTCCTGCTTATTTTCTTCAACCAATGCTTGCGTCCAGGTGCTTGACTATTTCCAAGTAAATAGCCCCTTCAATTCTTTTGCGGTGCATAGCACAGCTCACTGCGTCGGGAATACTCAAATCCCCATTGGCATGGTATGCGTTGGCATGGCATCCGCCGCCACAATAATTGCGTGCCCAGCATTTGCGGCATATTTCCTTGTCTTGCAGGCGGTTGCCGGCAAATGTGGCCACAATAACTCCATCCAGTTCAGCGCTCTCGATATTGCCCATCACAAACTGGCTCTCCCCGACGAATTGATGACACGGATAGATGTCCCCTTCCGGTGTTATGACCAGATATTCTACTCCGGCTCCGCATCCCGAGAGACGTTTTGCCAAACATGGTCCCTTCTGCAGATCCAGATCATAATGGAAAAAATGAATATCTCGGCCCTCGCGATGGAAACTGTACAGCATTTCTGTCAGACGATCGTACTCGGCCAACACAGAGGGAAGGTCTGAAGCATGAATTGCGTATGGATTGGCGGAACCAACCGCCGGCTCCAGAGAAACGGCATCAAAGCCCAGTTCTACGATGTGGCTGAGGTCTCTGCTGAAATCCAGGTTATGCTTAGTGAAGGTACCCCGGATATAGTGACTTATGGGATTCCTGGCCACCATCTGCTTGATTCTGGGAACAATGATGTCATAACTGCCGGACCCATCGCTCATTATCCGGTGCCGGTCATTGGTGGAGCAGCGACCGTCCAAGCTTAGAATAACGCTGATATCATTTTCAATGATAAAATCCATGATTCCATCATCAAGCAAGAGCGCATTGGTGGTAAGAGTAAAATTGAATCTTTTCCCAGTCGAAGGCTCCATCTCTCTTCCGTAACGGACCAATTGTGTTACTACTGGCCAATTTAGAAGCGGCTCCCCGCCAAAAAAGTCAACCTCCAGATTTTGAGCCTGACCGCTGCGGGCGATGAGGAAATCCAGGGCTTTCCTGCCAACGGACAAGTCCATAAGCTGAGCTTTCAATCCAAAGTTACCCTGATTAGCAAAACAATAATGGCACTTCATATTACAGGTATGGGCCACATTCAGGCAGAGAGCTTTGATGGGCAGCTGGGACCAATCCAGTGTAGGCGACTGGGCTGGAGTAAAGATGGCGCCAGCGGCGCGGGTGCTTTCCAATTCAGTCAGGAACTCCTGGATCTCTTCGGTTACATACTCCTTAGCTAAACGGTCTAAAACCAACTGGGAATCGCCCTTGTTTTCTTTCAGTTCTAAGATGAAGCGATAGCCCAAGTCGTCCAGAACGCTGATAGCCCCACTGTTTACGTCCAGAAGAACATTTATCCCCTTATGCTGAAATACATGCAGGTCAGTATTAATATCAAAGCCCTGCGGCCAAAACAAACTTCTTTCTCCTTTCCCCACCTATTGCCAATAAAAGATGGCAATAAAAAAGAGGGCTCTCGCCCCCTTATTCCTACAACCTAGTCACTGGCTGTATTTTTACAGGTTTGGTTTCCTACCGTGCAAGATGTCTTGCAGGCGGATTGGCAGGAAGTAGCGCACTCCCGGCAATTAATTTGGTCTTTTTCCCTTATCAGATTAGGTTTTATTATAGTGATAATATGCTTTTTCAAACCGACACCTCTCCCCCCATCAGACTAATTATTACCATCACATAATACAATATATATTTATTCTTATTATTTTTCATCCATAAAGATGATTCTTCGGAGGCTTTTGCATTATAACTTATTTATTTTGCCCTTGTAAAGGCAGACTATTCCTCTGTTATGGTTTATTTCCAACCGTATGCTTACAATTGATAGGTTTTTCTAAGCCATGTTAGCGTTTACCCGGATGATAGGTTTACCCACTAGGACAGTCAGCCAGTGATGGACTCGACGCCGATCGGTTGGCTGCCTTTAGCCTCTGTGCCGGGAGGCATATTTGCTGGCATTGAGGCCAGCCACCTGCCCTTCTCCCACCGACTTGGCCACCTGGTAGGGACCGCCGGTGCAATCACCGGCGGCATAAATCCCTGGCAGGTTGGTCTCCTGCTGGCGATTGACAGCTATGTGGTTATTCTTAATCTCCAATCCCGGTATCAAGCGATCGGGTGCCGTCTCGCCACCCAGTATGAACAACCCTTCTGTGTCGATAGTCGACCCATCCTTCAACTGAAGCCCTAGAACGAATTCTTCTCCAACTATGCCCGCTGGCTTTCCATTTAAGATTATGATACTGGGATCAAGATTCTCAATCGCTTTATACAGAGGCAGGTAATAAACCTGCTTACAGATCTCGGCCATGAAATTGGCCTCACCTTCAGCTTCCGTGCTGTGCCCAATAATAATAACATCCTTACCTTTATATATGGGGCCGTCGCAGGTTGCACAGTAACCCAATCCCTTGCCTAAAAAATGCTCTTCGCGAGGCAAAGTGGGACGATATGGTACCCCTGTGGCAATCACAATAGTGCGGGAAGCGATTATTTCTTCGCCTACCAGGATATTAAACAGTCCCTCCCACTCGTTAATGCTGGTAGCTTTATTGTTAATAATCTCGATACCCCGCTGCCCAGCATGCTGCATAAATTTATCCAGCAGCTCGCTCCCGCTTATGTCGGGCAATCCTAAATAATTGTCTATTTTTTGTGCCTTATGCATCGGTGGGCTACATACTTCAGAGCCTATCACTACTACCTTTTTATTACGAATGGTAGCGTTGATGGCTGCCGACAGCCCTGCTGGACCACAACCCAATATTGCCAGATCATATAAATCATGTTCCATTGGATTTGCCCCCTTAAGATTGTTTTAAAATGGTTACAATATTCTACCTTGCCTCTGATGGTTCCCCATAAGTCTCAGTTTCAGTGCAATATTCTCGAACTACCTGTTATTATGGGCATATTGTTCATAAAAGTACAGTTGTCCCAAACATCTCCTAACACTAGCCTTCAACAGAAAACTCATAAGAGACCATATCGGCATCTTCTTGGTTTCCAAATTTGAAACTCTTCTCCCAGAACTGGACATGATTACTACGATCGACTAACAGGACCGACGTACAGCGGGTGCCATAATCTTCTCCGGCGATAAATATTGATGACAGTAGCCGTTCCCATTCCAGACTCACCCCTGTTCTTGGCAATTCGTGGTCTGGGGCTTGCTGTTTATCAGCCATGATGCGGAAAAGCCTGTCCTCTTGAATAACATCGTCAAGCAAGCAATCCTTCATTTGCCGTACGCTGCGGTTGACTTTAGGCCAACAAACATTAAGCAAACTGTTGCTTAACCCATGTATACCCGGTTGAATTTGCCGTACAGCTTGCTCTTGGTTGGAAAAATAATAGAGGGCGCTGGTTGTCCCTGCCAACAGGTTATAGCCATCATACTGCTGGGCTGTTCCAACCAGCCGCCTTAAATAGTCGTCCGGAGCATCCTGCCCAATGAGGTAATTATAAACCAGCAATCCGCGCGAAGGAGCCCCATGTTTGTTTTGGCTGGGGTCTCTATAATTGGTTAAGGCTGCAAATCTGCCTGTCTTGGTTATTCCCAACCAGGTTCCCATTTTAAGCAGGTCCTTCCCGGCTAAGACATCAGGCCGCTCCGGCCAAAATGCAGCTGTCTGAGTGGGACGCTGGTAAAACTCATCGCGGTTGGCTGCCAACACCAATTTGTAGCGGGGATGGCAATCCAGGGCAAAGACTATTAGACACATAGACGCACCTCATTTTTTATTTTATCCAAGAATTACGTCAATATTAAATCTCTGTCAAGCTCTATTATCGCCAACTCGATAATTTTGATGTTGGCCAGGCTTCCCTAACCTATGTCCAGCATTATCTTAACCTTGCTGGGAGCACATAAAAGAAAGAGTGAAACCCCATGCAATGCTGACCGCCAACGAAACGCCGCTGGCAGGGCAATCAAGATATTTGAATAATTTTATTTATGCCCTATACTGGTACTAAGAACAGGCAACGGGAGTATTATTGTTAGCAGGAGGGATTGGCTAAATGGATTTTAATTTTACCGAAGAGCAACAACTTATCCAAGAATCAGCCCGCGAATTCGCAACCAAGATAATTGCCCCCTTGGCTGGGCAGATTGACGCCGAAGACAAGATTCCGGCGGAAATACTTGATGGAATGGCCGAGCTTGGCTTCATGGGCATACCCTTCCCAGAAAAATATGGGGGAAGTGCTCTTGGCTATGAGTATTATGTTTTAGTCCAGGAACAGATTGCGCGAGCTTCAGCGGGAGTAGCGACTCTTTTTTCCGTCCATATGCTGGGTGCCGATGCGATTAGCATCTTTGGAACCGAGGAGCAGAAGGACCGTTATTTCCCTGACATCTGTAAAGGGAAACTGCACCCATCGTTTGCTTTTACAGAGCCTGAAACAGGATCTGATCCCAAGCAATTGGTCACCACTGTCACCCAAGACGGTGATTATGCAGTCATCAACGGGGTAAAGAGATTTATATCCGCAGCCGCTTATGAAGGACCTATCGTTGTATTCTGCAAGGATACCGAAGTTGGCGGGGTCAGCGCCTACATAGTCGACAAGCTTTGTCCCGGTTATTCTCTGTCCCCAGCCTGGGAAAAAATCGGCGGTCATGGGAGCCCGATATACGATGTATATCTGAAAGATGTGCGGGTACCAGCCTCCAATTTGCTGGGGCAAAGAGGCCAGGGATTTGATATCTTGTTATTGGGAATAGCCTTCGGGAAAATCGGTACTTCAACTATTGCTCTTGGGGGTATCCTGGCTGCTTACGAAGATGCTATAAAATATGCCAAAGAAAAATTGCATCGGGGCCAACCCATTGCCAAGTTCCAGGCCATACAACTCAAAATCGGTCACCTGGCCGCCAAGTATCACAGCACCCGCTGGATGTGCTATCGTCTCGGGACCCTTGCCAACGATATACTTTCGCGGCGTTCCAGTGATTGGCGTCAATTTGAAGCGGAAGCGGCTTTGGTAAAAGGTTACGCCAGTGATACGGCGGTGGAAGCAGCCAAACTGTCGATGGACGTGCACGCATCCTACGGTCTTACCAAAGACTTCCCAATTGAAAGGGTATATCGGGACGCCATTATATGCCCGCAAATAGAGGGTGTTTCCGATATGCAGAGGATAATCTTTGCTGGTTCAGTATTATTCTAACCGTGAAGACAATTATTGGACATTCGAGTCAGAAATACTACTTGGCAATGAGCAAAAAAGGCTTATAGTAAAGCAATGGGAATGTCTGGGATTGGCCCGTGCATGAGGGACGTCACTGGAGCGAGGGTTCCGCATTAACGTAACTATCAGTCTTTCTTATAGTCTGAAGCGCTGGGTGTAACGCCCAGCGCTTATTCTTTTGTTCAAATAACCAGAGCAATCACTTAGCGGAAACCAAGAACTTATATGCTCAAATTGACAATTATTGATCTAATTGCTTATCGCATAACTCCTCATTTTCCTGTATAAAGTGTTGCGAGAAATCCCCAGCTCTGTAGCCGTCTTGCTTACATTGCCTCCATGTTTGTCTAGAATACGTATTATCCGTTCCTTCTCCTTTTCGGCTGCTTGTGCCTTGCGGGTGCCGCGGCTGGAGAGGAGAACTGGCGACGGGGCAATGTCTTGGTATCCTCCTCCAAAGTCGGCATCGTATTCACTGTCCTGAGCTATCACAATTTCCCGAGGCAGGCAATCAAGGGTGATATGTCCATCCTCCGCCAACAAAAGAGTTCTCTCCACGACATTCTGCAATTCACGGATATTGCCCGGCCAATCGTAGGCTTGCACTACATTGATAACATCGTCGTCTATCACAGATATCCGTTTATTGATTCGCGCCGACATCTCCTTGACGAAGTATTCGAACAATAACTTGATATCAGGTCGTCTGTCCTTCAGAGCCGGAATGGAGATCTGCACCACGTTCAGACGGTAATAAAGATCAGCTCGGAACCTCCCCTGCCCGACCAACTCCAGCAAATCCTGGTTGGTAGCGGCAATTATCCTCACATCCACGTTTATCAGGGAATCGCCTCCTACCCTCAATATCGCCTTCTCTTGGATAGCCCGTAATAACATGGCCTGTTGTTCCAATGGCATATCACCGATTTCATCCAGCAGAAGAGTCCCTTTGTTGGCCAGTTCAAATTTCCCCGGTCTGCCTCCTCGCCGGGCCCCGGTAAACGCTCCTTCCACATATCCAAACAGTTCACTTCCCACTAGTTCCCGGGGTAATGCCGCGCAGTTGATGGCCACGAACGGACCGTTGCGTCGCGAACTGCCATTATGGATGGCCTGGGCAAATACTTCCTTCCCAGTACCGCTGGCTGCCTGTAATAGCACCGCCGAATCATTGGCGCTGGCGATGGTGGCTAGTCGAATCGAATTCTTCAGATTCTTGTCTTCACCGATTATGGAATCAAAGGTAAACGTGGCCTGGGCACCGCTAATCTTGTTAACTAGTTCCTGTACTCGGGCTATCGGGCGGATTATAATTGTCGCACCAGTGATCTGACCATTTTCGTCGATTCTTGGTTCTCCAGAAGCGGTACCATGGATTTTCCCCCGCACTCCATCGATTATCATTTCCCGGTCTCTATATGACTCGCCGGTTTCTAGCAGTTTGATGGTGTAAGGCGCTTTACCGCAGAATAGATCCAGGATGTGAATACCTATGATAGCTTCATCGGCATAACCGGTAATCTTTTGGGCAGCCACGTTGGACTGCGATACCCTTCCTTCTTTGTCTAGAACTATCAAGGCATCGTTCATGGCATTGAACACTGATGATAGTTCCATATTCATATACTCAATTGCCTGCTGCTCGCGGCGCAGTTCTTTTTCCTGATACAAATGGCAATTCTGGACTTTATTTAAACCATTATAAATAGCCACAGCCATCAAATAGCAGGAATTATAACCACAAGCGGCACAGTTTCTGAAGTCTTTTTCTTCGAACTTAAGCATCTTTTCATATATATCTTTCAGCTCGGCCTCATTAGGCATGTCGATCTCTGCCAAAGAGGACAAGTCCTCGTAGCAGGGAATACCAAAATCGTGTTTATCTATGGTTTCCGCAATGAATTCATTTAATCGCTGGTTGGTAATGGGATCGTTTATGCTTTGTTCCGAACGGGCTGCTACCATATATTCCATTTCCCAGCGTACCGAATTATGAACACATCCAACTCCCGCGTTGCAGCCCTTTTCACAACTGAGAACATCGATTATTATAGGCAGATAGGAATCCTCCCTGGTTATGGATTTCTCCAAGTTGCTGAGGTAACTATCAAATACCACTGGTCCCTCTACCCGTGCTATTGAGCTGGCAGGGGTATCCGGGTAGTGGTACAAATAGGATTCCTTTAAGCCACCCGGAATTGAAAAATTGGTGGCGATCCCAGCTGGCACGCAGTTGTCAAACTCCCCGTCTGGTAACAACTCGAGATTGATGCCTTCTTTATCAAAAATCTTCTGTAGCGACTGATAGAGCACATTATAACTGACCAGATTGTGAATCCTGATCTCATTGGTTTTTTCCATGCAGGGAGAAACAAGAACCATTTCCGCTTCCGGGTGCAATGCCTTCACATATACGGCCAAGTTATGAACTGGACTGCCTATTGGGGCCAAGTTCCCGATCAATCGGGGGTGCATGAGCTGAATATAACGCACGATAGCCGGGCAAGCAGTGGATATCAATGGCAGTTTCGCGCTGCCCGTCTCAACCGCCCGATGATATAGCGCCACCGTCAACTCGGCCCCCAGAGACACATCATATACATACTTGATGCCCAACTGCCTGAGGGCAGAAATCATTTTTGCCAAGTCAAAGTTGCACTGCGCCGACGGAGCTACCAGGGCAACCAAGTCTTTGCGGTGTAAATCCTCTACAAATTGCCGACTGTCATCAATAACAAAACGCGCGGCCTTATCGGCAATGCCCCCGTGACTCTTAATGCAGGTACCCACGCAACGTCCACAACCTATGCACACTTCGTTGTTAAACTTGACCACACTACCACTACCGTTGTTGCAGATCTTTACTGGGCAAACCGCAATGCACTGGTGGCAATTGGTGCAGTTGTTCTCATTGATTCCAATTATTCTATCTAAGCCAATCATGTCACAATCTCCCTGCATCGTATTGTATCACTATTGTACCAAATGTGTAATAGCGTTACAATCCTTAAACAACCAGATTACACTATTGTTACAGAAATCATTTGTGGCCTTCTATTATTTAATGCAATAGCAAATTGTATCTGCGTGCGTCGTCAGCAGGCAATAGGAATCTACAGGGAAAATTTCTTACACTTCTTTAGAATTGGCATGGTAATTGCTTAAGATAAGGTCAAGATGACCCTCTAACGTATTGAAACTACCATAAGAAGCCTAAATATATAGCTGATTAACGGAGGTGAGTACCATGACAGTCAATTATTTGAACGGCAACCCGTCTCTTCAACCCAAAGAAACCAACAATCAGAAACCGTTGGTTGACTTGGAAAATGTCACCATAGGGGTTGGATTTGCGGGAGTACTAGCTTTGCTTACTATGAGTTTAGTGGTGGTCTGTATCATGGTCTTGTTATAACTTCCTGGATAATACGCTATTCACCACTGATTACGGAAACCAGATTAAGTTTTTTCCATCGGCTGTACCACCAGAATCTCTATATCCATGAACCGATCCCAATGGTTCAAAGAGGAGGATGGCAAAATGTTACAATATGCACAGTTGGAGCGTTATGAAGGCAACGAGGCCCTCTTCGATCTGGTGAATATGTCGGTGGTTTCGACCATAGCGGGGGAACCGCTTCATATTCACGCCGAGGGGCTTCGCGGTACTGGCAAAACCACCATAATGAGAAGAGCACAGGACATACTACCCGAGATCGAGAGAATAAAGGGGTGCCTATACAATTGTGATCCGGCTCAGCCTCACTGTCCTCACCACAAAGGTTTGTCTCCCGAAGCAATAGCCGCCATAGGCACAGAATGGATTCCCATGCCTTTCTTGGAGATATCCCATTCCGCCAAGGTGGGCACAGTGGCAGGTAGTATTGACCTTGCCAAATTGACCGATACCAGCAGCCCGGAAGCGGGCCTGCTGCCCGGTCTCATCCCCCAAGCCCACCGTGGCATTCTATTTGTCGATGAAATCAATCGCCTGGCTGATACTGCACCAGAGATTACCGACATCCTGTTGGATGTGATGGGCACCAAGCCGGGAGTGGTTCAGATTGAAGAAGCTGGGCTGCCGGTAGTGTCTGTCAAGGTCAGCGTTTCGGTGTGGGCGGCTTCCAATCCAGATGAGGATCCTGGCCCCTTGGAAGAAATACGCCGTCAATTGTCCGATCGCTTCGATATGGTTTGTTACATGGGCCGACCTACCTCAATTGATGTATTGGCCAAGATGCTAAAAGACAATTTCCATGGTACCAAAGCTGAAAACCATGCCGAAATTACAGTAGACTACCAGAAACAGCATGAGATGTATACCCAGATCATGTTGAGGTGGGCAGAACGCTATCTGGAGTCCGACCTTCCTGATTTTGCCCGAAACTATATCGCCAGGCTCTATATCAAACATAACCTGGAGAGCATTAGGGCTATCGAGGCCATGCAACAGGGTGCTGTACTTTACAGCATCACTAAAGATCGAGATCAAGCCACAATCAATGATATCAACCATATCCTGCCGTTGATATTGAAACACCGTGTGGATGCAGACGCTTTGATAAAGGTGTTGAACGAAGACGGCAAACACACTAACGTACTCAGCTCAACGGGATAATATGGGTATTGGCAAAGCCAATGAAGCCAGAGTACTCCTATAAATGGTATTGGGCACAAGGAAATCCATCGTTCTTAATTGAGTAATTAGTGCTTTACTAGCAGTAGGTAGTAAGTCCACACAATGGGGAAAGCCATCTTCGGATAGAAGGTGGCTTTCTCTATCAGTATCAGGATAATGTTTGACCAGTGATCTTAGCCTTGTTGATCATACGGCGAGTGTTAACAGCCGTTTCCCAATCTCATAATTTGATAAATCCTATCCATATCCAGGTTAGCACGCACCACGTCGGCTAAACGATCATATGCAGCTTGGCGGCTAGCATGAAAATTATACTGTGATTCCAGTGGAGTCCAACCTCTGGCTTCCCGCAGTTGGTTCAGAAATGCCCGGCGAAATCCATCCGCATCGAACACTCCATGTACATAAGTCCCCCAAACCCGACCATCCTCATTAACTGCTCCATCCAGGATTTCCACTTCGGGTTCATGCTCTCGGATTAATCGAAAAGCCGGCTCGACTTGCGAGCCAAGCTGCGATTGTCCCATATGGATCTCATATCCGATCACTTCAGTATCGGAGCCCTCAGCAAACCTCTTTGCACACCCCAGTCCGCTGCCCCTCACCTGCCAGAGGGTCTTTTCACTGCTAAAATGGGTTGTGATATCCAGAAGGCCCATCCCGAGTGTATCCGAAAAAGGTGACTCAACGTTGTCAGTATCAATGATTTTCTTACCCAGCATCTGAAAACCACCGCATATACCTAGGACCGGAATGCCAGACCTTGCCAAGTCCACAATTTGCCGTTCCCAACCCTGATCCCTGATCCAGTTTAAGTCCCCGATGGTGTTTTTCGAACCGGGGATGATCAGACAATCCAGCCTTCCCCATTTTTTGCCCGGTCTGATGTAGCGCAGACAGACATCTGGTTCCCCCTCCAGGGGATCAAAATCTGTAAAATTGGAGATGTGGGGCAGATAGAGAACCCCGATTTCTAAAACCTCGGCCTCAGTTGAGGTTGGCCGCAGTTCTTCGTTCACTGTGTCTTCTTCCGGTACGGAAAACCCAAGGTAGGGTATTACCCCAATAACCGGTAAGCCCGTCTTGGCTTCAAGAAAATCCAGGGCTGGTTGAAGCAGCTCTCGGTCCCCCCTAAATTTGTTGATGACAATTCCCGCCACCATCTTCCGGTCTTCTGGCGCTAGCAGTTCCAGGGTGCCCACCACCGCTGCCAGGGCACCGCCTTTATCGATATCTGCCACCAGTATTACTGGCGCTCCAGCCATGTGGGCTGCTCGCATATTGACCACGTCATTCTTCTGCAGATTGACTTCAGCGGGACTGCCAGCTCCCTCCAGAACTATCACCTGATACTTCTGCTCCAAGCGTGCAAAAGACTCCCGGATCGCCGGCCAGACCTGCCGAACATAATCATTGTGGTAGTGACGGGCGCCAAACGTCCCCACCGGACGACCGTGCACAATAACCTGCGAAGCGTTGTCGGCAGCTGGTTTTAGGAGGACCGGATTCATATCGACATGCGGTTCTATTCCAGCCGCCTGGGCCTGTACCACTTGGGCCCTGCCCATCTCTCCGCCATCGATGGTGACAAATGAGTTCAGAGCCATGTTTTGTGCCTTAAACGGTGCCACCTTATAACCATCCTGTCGGAAGATGCGACATAAAGCCGCAGCTAGAACGCTCTTGCCCACGTGTGAACCTGTTCCTTGGACCATAATGGTACGGGCGTTTTGCATTTCATATCATCTCCACTCGCATCAATGTACACATATGAGTTATATAGTCAGTTATCCATAATCCTATATGTAGAGCCGCTCTTGATTAGGAATACTGGTTCCCCATGCCTGATCAGGAATTCCCACTGCCGGGATAGATCCATACCGGTCAGAAGACACAATAACATCCGTAATGGGCCGGCATGGGCCACAATCACCACTGTCTGAGCGGAGTTGCTCTCATGGAGTATTTTGTCCCAAGCGAGGAGAACCCGCTCTCCCAATTCACCAGCGGTCTCGCCCCCGGGTACCCGGAAAGTAAAGGGATCTTGCAGCCAATCTTTCAACACTTCCGGATATTCGGCTTGGAGTTCTCTGAAGGTCAGCCCCTCCCAAGCACCAAAACTAATTTCCCGCAGCAGCGGTTCCATATTAAGCGGAACCCCATGAACAGCCCCGATATGACGGCCAGTTTCCACCGCCCGGGCTAAATCACTGGTGAATATTACATCCACTTCTTCACTCGCCAATAGTTCTGCGACTCCCATCGCCTGTGATTTTCCCTTCGCATTTAAGCCGGGGTCGGCATGACCCTGGAATCGGCCTGCCAAGTTCCAATCAGTCTCGCCGTGTCTAACTAAGATTACCTGGCGAGGAGGCACGCTAACCACCTCCTGCTGACAAAGCTAACAAGCATTCCCGGGCAGTCTGAATAAACCGCTCATTATCTACTCTGGTCCTAACTGTAATACGGACATGATTGCCCCCCATACCACGGAAGGAGGTACAGTCCCGAATGAGAATTCCCCGAGTTGCCATAGCGTTTTGAAGGGTAGCAGCGCTAATACCAGCCGGTCCTGTATCGAACAGTATGAAATTGGCGGTGGGATAAACCGGTTCAAGACCAGCGATCTTGCTTAACTCCTCGTACAAATACTGCCGCTCCACTTGCACCAATTCCTGCAACCTGGATAAATACTCCGACTCTTGGAACGCAGCCGTCCCGGCCTCCTGGGCTAGAACATTTACGCTCCATGGGTCGCGCAACAATGTCATGGCCTTAATTATCCTGCTGGGACCCAGAGCATAGCCAATACGAAGACCAGGGATTGCATATACCTTGGTTAACGACTTGAGTATTAGCAGATTATCGTAATCTCTCACTCTCTCTACCATTGAGTATGCAGGACCATTCTCAACCAGGTCCAAATAGGCCTCGTCAATGACAACAGTGCAATGATTGGCCCGCCCAACCTCAACAATCTCGATCAATTCATCCCGCGTCCAAAGCGTGCCGGTAGGATTGTTAGGATTACAGATGAAGACCAAATCTTTGCCGGCAATAGATTGGACGAAATCTTCTTTGTGAATCACGAAGCGCTGCCCTTGCTGCCTAAAACAGGGGCTTATTACTTCTGCACCTATTGATTCCACCGCATATGCATATTCGGAAAAGGTCGGAATAGGTATCAGCGCCCGGCGAGGTCTGACCAGATGTGTGATCAGGTAGATGATTTCAGCAGCCCCGTTTCCAGGCAATATATTTTGGCGATTCACCTCATGGTATGCCGCCGCCGCCTCACAGAAGCTGGTGCATTCAGGGTCGGGGTAATACCTGACCGCCGTCAGGGCGGCTTCGACCGCTGCCATCACCTTTTCTGGCACGCCCAGGGGGCTTATGCTAGCACTGAAATCAAGGATATTCTCCGGAGCCAGATTGTACCGCCTGGCCACTTCATATATATTGCCCCCGTGGGCTCTCTTCTGCATGGCTTCAAAGACCTCCCTTAAATGCTTTCCCACCAGCTTAACGGCCCGTCAAATCCCAGGCTCAGATTCTGAATGGCCGCCAGCCACAGTAAGACAAAAATAATCTCAGTAACTTCATTCAAAGCACCATAAACATCCCCGGTCAAACCATCTAACCGGTGTGCTACCCACAGTGCGATCAACAGGGAGGCAATTCCGGCCAGGCCGATGATCCCCAAACCGCCCAAACCGAATGGGAAATACACCATTAATAAAGTCAATCCGGTACTAAGGATAATATACAGCCTTTTCTTGTGCTGATTGAAGCCTTGGCCTAGTCCCCCCTCTTTTCGAGCATAGGGAAACAGGTGCAGGGCCACCGACATAAACCATCTCCCAACGACAGGCTGGGCAATCAACAGAACTGGGAGGGTCTCCGCAGGTAAAGAAATCAAGATACTATATCGGAGCAGAATATCGACTATACCAGCAATGACTCCCATGGACCCAACCCTGCTATCCCTCATGATCTCCAAGCTTCGTTCCCGCGAACGGCCGCTGAAAATGCCATCGCAGGTGTCGAGCAGTCCATCGAAGTGTATTCCCCCGCTCATGAATATCGGTACCATAATAATTACTACGGCTATCACATGAACCGGCAAGACTGCCCCCAATATAAGGTACAGCCCCCCATTCACTAATCCGATAATTCCTCCCACCACGGGGAAAAATATTGTTGAGCGGCTGAAAATCCCGGGATCGTATAAGCTGTCTCTCTGGGGAACCGGAATCCTGGTTAGAAAAGTTAGGGAGGCTATAAAAGCATTCATTTGATTCTCTCCCCCTTACCCCACTAAAATCTTGGCTATAAAAGCCCCGGATAGAACCGCCATGCCCCCGGCAGCATAAACGAATCTGGCCGTCTGCTTGATCATATTCCGGTTCAGTTCGCTGTCAGCAAGTCCCAAGTGGGGACGATAAGAAGGAATCCCATCATAGTAATTGATTCCTCCCAATTGCACTCCCAGGGCACCGGCTACTCCAGCCTCAGGAATACCACTGTTGGGGCTGGGGTGTTGGCTGCTGTCATGGATTATGGTTCGCAGGGCATTTATCGGCCGGCGACCTAAAAATGCCGCGGCAATAATTATAAACACCCCGGTTATCCGCGCCGGAAGATAATTGGCCAGGTCGTCCAACCGAGCCGAGGCCCAGCCGAAATAAAGGTACCTTTCGTTTTTATACCCTACCATAGAGTCCAAGGTGTTTACAGCTCGATAAGCCATAGCCAATGGAGCTCCACCCAAAAAAGCGAAGAATAGGGGTGCTACCACTCCATCTACTATGTTTTCCGCCATGGTCTCAACCGTAGCCCGGACCATTTCCCTTTCATCCATACGGTCAGTGTCGCGCCCCACAATACCATCTACCACTTGCCGCGCCTTGACCCAATCCTCGTGTTGCAAATAGGTGTAGACTGAGTTCCCCACCTGGACCAAACCACGGGCGGCGACAGTAGTAGATATCAGCCAGGCGGCAACCAAGACTCCTACCATGCCGTGAATAGATCCTGCCAGGTAACATAAAACCCATGTAGCTATCCAAGCCGTACCCGGTATGAGCAGGGCCAGAAGGATTCCGGCCATACGCTCGCCGCGGCTCGACATTGTCCATCTGCGCAGAAATCTTTCCAGGCGCCCGATGGCTTGGCCGATAATCTTAACTGGGTGGGGCACACCGACAGGGTCGCCCACGACCAGATCGATAAGGAAAGCCAGTGGGACTGTCAGCCAAACCATATAATCACTTGCCCTTAGCCAAAGATTTCAATTCGAGCGGGATACCAGATACGGTAAACCAGGCCTCATCAGCCTGGGCAGCAAGAAGTTGATTGGCCCGACCGATAACATCCCGGTACATTCTGGATAGGGGATCGCCGGGAACGATACCCCATCCTACCTCGTTGGAAACCATTATCACATCAGCCGCGGAGTTGTAGCTTACCTGAGCCAGTTCAGTCATTTTCTCCAGCAACTCATCTTCAGTTAATCCTGACTTGGGATCCAATATGAGATTCATTAGCAGCAAAGTTATGCAGTCCAACAGAAATACCTTTCCCGGACCATCATTCTCTCTTATAAACAAGGCAGGATCAAGCGGCTCTTCCACCGTTCGCCAGTGCGCCGGCCGGCGGGCTTGATGCCGTTCTACCCTTTCCAGCATCTCCTCGTCACCCGGCACGCAAGTGGCGATATAGGTAACCGGGTTGCCTGTTTCCGCAGCCATCCTTTCCGCAAAAGAACTCTTGCCGCTGCGGGCCGCACCAGTAATGAAAACCAACTTGCCACGAGGCATCATGACCTCTCTCCTTCTATCATTCGAACTGCCTCCCATTCGTTATTGACCCGGTGCGCTCCCGACTCCAGCAACCGGAAATAGAGTTGGGTGGCTTCGCCACCAGTATAATCCCTCTCATGTATAGCAGGATTATCTACCACAATCACCCTGCCTCCGCGCTCGGCTTCAGCGAGTACACATTCCAAATTAAGAAGGTTCCCCATCCCAAATGGTACACCCGCCAAAATTATGAATGCCGCCTTTTTCATCATATCCCGGTTGCGCCTTGCTTCTTCCATTCCCAGACCACTGAAAGGGGGAGCATCGATAATACTCAACCCTAAACGATTGGCTTCGTCCCAGTCACTATCGCCTATATTAACTACACCGATGCTGACATTCCAGCCTGCCTTGACCAAGGTCCGCAACAAGCCTCCGCCAGACCCGCCCCCCCCCACCACATGCACCCAATCCGTTCGGACCGCTTTGACCTCTCTATAGTCGTCGTTATGAAACAAGATGTAGGGAGGAGCGGCCACATCGAATTGCTCCACTTTGACCTCGCAGCCGTATACTTCTTTTATCATATCGGCGGTTATTACATGGTGGGGAGGACCGATCGCACGGATAGTGCCTTGTTTTATCAGGATAAGGTAATCACAATAACGGGAAGCCAGATTAAGATCATGCAGAACCATGATGATGGTTATCCCATATTGGCGGCGGAGTCTGGCCAGAAGTTGCATGATCTCTATCTGGTAATTCAGGTCCAGATATGAAGTGGGTTCATCCAGCAGAAGTATCTTAGGTTCCTGGGCCAGAGCCCGGGCCAACAGCACTCTTTGTTTTTCTCCACCGCTTAGCTCATTTATCTGACGGTCAGCTAGTTTGGTGGTGTCTGTCAGATCCATAGCCTGCTCAACGATCTCGATATCTATCTGGCCTTCGCGGGCAAATCTTTTCAAGTGGGGGATGCGCCCCATCATAATCAGATCCCGAACCGTGAACGGGAAACTCAAGCTCTGTTCCTGAACAACCACTGCCATCTTCTTGGCGACCTGGGTGGCCGGCACCTTGTATATGTCTTCCTCTTCCAGCATTACTTGACCATGCTGCGGCTGCAACACCCGGCTCATAGCACGAAGAAGTGTCGATTTCCCAGAACCGTTAGGTCCGACAATTCCCACCATATCACCATGATGTATCTGCAGGCTGGCATCCTGCAAAACTGGAGCCGCTCCATAGGTGCAGGTTACTCCCAATATGTTGAACAACATATTATGACCCTCCAACCGTTAAAACAGAGCATTCTTCTGCCGACGCAGCAGTAATATGAAAAATGGACCGCCGACCAGTGCTGTAATAATGCCAACTGGCAGCTCGCTGGGGGCGATGATGATCCGGGACAGCGAGTCAGCCAACAATAGAAAAATCGCACCAATCAAGGCTACCGAAGGGAGAAGAATGCGATGGTCGGATCCGAACAGCATTCGAACGATATGTGGAATCACCAGTCCTACAAAGGCTATCATTCCGCTGACTGAGACACAAGCCCCGGTCAACAATGCTGCCGCTACCAACAGATAACGCTTGACCCTTTCCACCTCTACTCCCAGATGCTGGGCCGATTCTTCACCCAACAATAAGGCGTTCAGTTCCCGGGCAAATACAAATATGATAGCGGTGCCAATCACTCCGTAGGGGAGGAACATGAACACATAGTCCCATCCTGCACCCGAAAATCCTCCCATTAACCAAAACACTATTTGATGTAATTGCTCCCCGCTAAAGAATAAGCAGAGTGATTCCACTGCCGATAATAGCGAATTTATCGCTATTCCAGCCAGCAATAGAGTCATTACCGGCACTTTACCTCCTACCCGGGCGAGATTATAAACCAATGCAATGGTCACGATGGCAAAAACAAAAGCAAAAACCGGTATACCATAACGCATCGGTATATTCCAAGCCGTTTGAATCATGATACTGACTACCGCTCCTAACGCAGCACCCGATGATACCCCGATAACATAGGGATCGGCCATCGGGTTACGAAACAACCCCTGAAAGGTAGCGCCTGCCAGGGCTAGTCCGGCTCCGGCCAACCCGGCGAGTATAACCCTGGGGAACCTCATCGTCATTATAATAATATCGTGTTCCGGTAATCGATTAGTTGCCCACCTTCCTCCTAAAACTGGGACATGACTTAACAAAATCGCTCCAATCTCTGCTGGCGGGATATAAACAGCTCCAATGGCAATGCCAATAATCAAAGATCCCAACAGCCCAGATGCTAGGACTAACATTATCACGGATCTCTTCAATGTACTATGGTGCCCCATGTAAATCTTCCTGTCTTCATTATTTGAATAACGAGGGATGCAGTAATTCAGCCATAGCCTCTAGGCCATCCACAATGCGTGGTCCGGCCAGGGACACTAGATCTGCTTCTATGGTATAAATGCGATTGTTCTTGACGAAGTCAAGATGGGACCAGCCTTGGCGGGCCGCCACCTGTTCAGGTGTTATCAGGGCGCCGCTGCCATGGCCATAAGAGTTAATCATTATGGCGGGATTCCTCTTAATAATTATCTCTTCGCTTAATTTGGGATACTGTTCAATATTGTCGTCAGTCATGTTTATACCACCAGCCAGCCTAATCAATTGAGCGGTCAGGGTATCCTTGCCAGCAGACATATACGGCTCATACCAGAGTTCATAGTAAACCAGCGGCCTTTGCTCCGCCGGCACTTGGCCGACCTTAGCACTCACGGTATCCACTCTGCTCCTCAAGTCTTGAGTGAGTTTTTCTGCCCTATCCTCAACTCCGGCTGACTTTCCAACCAACAGGATATTGTCTAAAACCCCTTCAAGCGTCTTGGCATTCAGGACTACTACTCTAAGACCTGCATCTTCCATTACTTTGAGCGATGGGATATGAATATTGGAGGCCAATACTAAATCAGGTTTGACCGCCACTATCTTTTCCAGACTGGGATCTTCAAATCCCCCCACTTTATAACATTGCTTGGCCTCTTCGGGATAATCGCAGTAATTGGTATTGCCAACTACCTTGGAGCCAAGACCAAGAGCATATAAAATTTCAGTATTACTGGGGGCAAGGGATACAATGCGGGTTGGCTCGGCAGTCAGGATTATTTGCCGTCCCATATCATCGGTAATGGTTAATGGGTAGCCTTGGCTGCTGGCGGAAACCGAGCTTTCGCCTAGAGGTGAATTGATCCCTTTATTGCAGCCACATGCGGAAAAAGCCACCCATATAATAACCAGAAATACACCTATTCTATTCATCTTAGCCAGGACTATACTCATTCCTGCAGGCCTCCTCCATGAACTCAAACTAATCCATAATTACCCCGGCTTCCTCAAATGTAGCCATTTCACTCATTATCCGGGTCGCCGCCTCAATGACATTAAATGCCAGCGCCGCCCCAGTGCCTTCTCCCAGACGCATGCGCATGCGCAGCATCGGCTCCAAACCGATAACCTCCAATAACACCAGATGACCTGGCTCCTCTGATAGATGGGATGCAATTATGTAGTCTTTTACTCGCGGAGCCATTTTACAGGCTATCAAGGCAGCCGCTCCTGATATGAAACCATCAATCACGACCGGAGTTCGGCGGGCTGCGCAACCCAGGATCAAGCCCGTCATCCCCGCTATCTCCAATCCCCCCACCTTGGCTAAGACATCAATTGGGTCATTCGGGTCAGGGTGATTTACTTCCAAAGCAGTTTCGATAACCTTGACTTTCTTATTCACCCCTTCAGCATTGAGGCCTACACCAGGACCTACGATGATTGATAAGGGTGTGTCCGTGTAAGACGCCAGTATAGCACTGCTGGAGGTAGTATTGCCAATACCCATCTCGCCCGTGGCCAATAAATTAATACCCTGGTCGATTTCAGTTTGGGCTATTTCTATTCCCACTTCTATTGCCTTAATAGCCTCTTGCCTGGTCATAGCAGCCCCCTTGGTCATATTGACCGTACCTAACCTGACTTTGCGGGAGATCAGGTTGGGATCCTGCAAGGTGGGATCCGCTACTCCGACATCAACGACCTTAACTTCAGCGCCGGCCAGACGAGCCAGTACATTTATTCCTGCCCCACCTTGTAAAAAGTTATATACCATCTGGGGCGTGACTGACTGCGGAGCAGCGCTGACACCTTCTTCGACGACTCCATGATCACCAGCCATAACGATTACTGTTTTATTGCGCACCGTAGGGATGACATCCCCGGTAATCCCGGCCAACTGTACCGCCAGATTCTCCAATACCCCCAAACTGCCGATAGGTTTGGTCAGACTGTTGAGCCGTTTGACTGCCTTCTCCATCGTCTCGGTGTCGAGGGGCTGTATCTCTTCCAATACACTTTTAATATCCATCTTTATCCTCCTTGCTGCATTTAAAAAAGCCCCATTTTCCTTCAAGATAATGGAGGCCTTAACAATACCAGAACACCCCCTTTCCTGCGAAGGTAACGTGCAATGCAGCGGTCAGGTCTCCTGACTCACGGATCTTCGCCTGTTTCCGCCTTCCCAAGTCTTGGACCCAGTGGCAAATGGAAACTTGCTCCCCGTTTACAGTGGCGCGACCGTCCAGGATTCTCACCTGGTTCCCTGGTACCAGTTATTAGGCCGATACCCCGCTGCACAAAATATTCAGTTTATTAATCACTACCGTAGTCTCATTATATCTTTTTCATATATACTGAAATAGCAAGTATTCAGCTAATTATCTTATTTGCCTATCTAGGGAGCTGTAAAATGAACTCTGACTTGAAACGGAAACTCCAGGCCATCCTGGAACTGGAAACATATGCCAACAACATGGGGTTTTCCAAGGCTACTCTGCTACTGGCCCGGGACATATTATTGGACGAACGGGTCAGAATGCATTGTCAACTTAATCTGTGCACCAACTACGGCAAGAACCTCATGTGTCCACCGTATCTCCCGTCGGTAGCTGATAACCGGCACCTGATAGATCAGTACACTTTTGCCCTATTATTGCAATTGCAGCAGGAGCTTGACCGTAATGAAAAGGAATACATGCGTCAAACCTTTGACGTTACTGCCCGGCGTTTTGGCCAGATGGCGGTAAACCTGGAGAGAAAGGCTTTCACTGATGGGTTCCACCTGGCCATGGCTTTGGGAGCCGGCGAGTGCAAACTGTGCGACAATTGCGTCATTCAAAAAGGTGAGCAAGATTGTATCAATCCTGGAACCGCCCGGCCATCAATGGAAGGAATGGGGATCGATGTAGTCCGGACATTTGCAGCCGCCGGTTTGGATCTGGCTTTCACATCGAATCAATTAACGGTGGCCGGTATTCTATTGATCGACTAATTGTAGCGACGCTTACCCCCAAAAGGACCTTTCCGGTCACCTTGATCTTCTTCCTCGGAAATGATTCTGACCATAGACCGGGGGATAAGGTAACTTCGTCCGCGGTTATCCACGTACACCAACAGCCAGATGTCGTCGGGGCCTTTGGGGCCACGGCGACCCACTACCGATCCTTTAAAGTTATAGAGAGGATGCCTCGACTCACATATTACCACCCTGTCCCCGATTTCCATGTTATTCTCCTTACCGCCGGGCCAGTCGGTCCAGCTCCCATAATCCGGTTGCTCCCAGATACAACAGCTAATCCTGAATCACCCTCAGGCCAGTATCTGCATATATTTTCTGCAGCAATTCCTGGCCTTTTGATTCATCTGTACTATCATATGGCCAATAGTCAGCTAGGCACTGTAAAAACGTAATCCCGGCGTTTAGATCTTTGGGTGATAAAGATTTAACTGTTTCAGTTTCTTTACACTCATAATGTCCCAGGACAGATACTTCCAGTGGATAGCCTTCCTCTTCTACCAGCGGATAGAAACCTTTCGCGCCACTGATCAGCAACAACCCGTGGCTTAGCCCACCTGATTTAATTGGCAGCTCGACTTCTTCAGTATATAACTCCAGCTGGTGCTTATGGTCTAAATAGACAGCCAACTGTTTTACTTCTGATTCGTTCAGCAATTCGGTTACCATGATACGATCATAAATGGCGTTATCATCTTCTTCATCATAATCGATGATCATCTCTTCCCAGGGAGCCGGAGGTTCGGCTCGACCAACTACGAACCAATCCATTCTAACCTGCTCCTGTTCCAAAAATTTGTCTATTATTGACCAGGCTTTGAATAACCGCAACCTCCTCACCCCCTTCACGGTATTCCAGCAACATCATTCCTTGGTCTTAACGGTTACCTTGATGCTGCGGCAGCAATCATCATTTTTTATCACAATATTGTCATCCTTTTCAAACAACCGGTAATCGCCTTCGGTTTCCACGATAATATCTTCCAGTTTAAGACCGTCTTTTTTGGAGATAAACAACATGCGGTTTAAGGGGATCAGATAATTCTCCTTTATAATAGCCATAATATGTCTCCTTTCCTGGTAATGGGTCATTATAGTTTATTACCGCGCGCTATTTGACCAGTAGCTGCCCACATCACTGGAGGACAAAATGCCCCGGTCGGTTACTATCGCCGTGACTAGGTTTGCTGGAGTCAAATCAAAAGCCGGGTAAAAACCCTGAACCTTTGCCCCGGTTATGCTTACCCCGTTAAAACTTACGACCTCTTCAGGATCCCGTAATTCAATTGGTATTTCTGCAGCTGACTTAGTATTCCTATCCGGCCCCCCGTAACCTAACACGTAGAAAGGGATAGAATGATAGCCAGCCGCAATCGCCAGTTGCAATGTCCCCACTTTATTGGCAACGGTCCCATCCATCGCGATACGGTCGGCAGCTGTAATCAATTTATTCACCATGCCCTGGCTCATACAGTAAGCGGCCATGTTGTCAGTAATTAATGTAACCGGTATCCCCAACTCCGACACCGCCCAAGCGGTCAAACGGGCCCCCTGTAAATACGGGCGGGTCTCAGTACAAATAGCCGTGACCTGTTTTCCATTTTGCCGAGCTTTAATAAACATATACAATAGCCCCGCACCAGGAAAACAATGCGTTAAAACAACATCTCCGTCCCGGAGCAGGGTTTCAGCCCATTCACCGGTCAGTCGGGATCGGGTATCCTGTTTTTCGATAATAGTATCTATTTGGGATAAGATCTGGTTTGACCAAGGGTACTGATTCCAGTTAGTTTTGGCCATTATGTTCTTCAGAAGTATCGCGATATGAAATCCAGTGGGACGGGTCGTCACCAATCGCTGCCGGGCCTTATCCATATGAGCATATACTTGATCGGGAGTCAATTCACCCCGGTTTTCATTCTCCCGGGCAGCAAGCCATAAGCCATAGCCTGCCGTGACAGCAATGTCACCTGCCCCCTGCACGGCCATGACTTCAATAGCCTGAGCAACGGATTCATAGTCAAGGCAGACAATCTCCTCAACCTGGTGGGGAAAAAGGCGCCGATCGATTATGACTAACGAATCGTCTCTCGGAAAAACGGTCTGGCCGATTTTCAGCAACATCGGTTCGCCCACTTGATACCCTCCCAGCCACTCGTGGCTAAGAAGCACCTGCCAGCAATAGGCTAACTATTCCTGGCAGGTGCATTAGTCTTTATCCATTCCACAATTGCATTGTAATTGGCTCCTGGACCAAACATTGCAGCCGCAACCCCACTAGCTACCAAAGCCCGCCGGTCTTCTTCCGGGATAGCTCCACCGCCGATAATAACGATATCCTCCCCGCCCAGAGAATCTAACATATCCCTGAGATGGGGGAAAGCCTCCCTATGAGCACCGGTGTGCATACTCAGACCACAGAAATCAGCGTCTTCCTGAATGGCTGTTTGAGCCACCTCTTCAATGGTACGGTATAACCCCAGGTAGATCACTTCCACCCCGCTGTCCTTCAGGTTACGGGCTAGCAACCGCACCCCCCGGTCATGTGAATCCAGTCCTATTTTAGCCAGCAGAACCCGAATTACTTTGTCGTCCATGTTTGACCTGCCTTATGAGTCGGCGCAGATATCTTTAGCCAATCCCTCTTTCATATAACGGAGGGCGATTTCATCGGCCAAAGTATATGGGTCCGTGTCTTTAAGCAGACACCGGTCTATCATTCGTTTCATCTCTCCGCTGGCTTCCATTTCGTTCAGGATCGGGCACATAATCGCTCCCCATAAAGCTTCCTGGATTTCAGCGGCAGTCTTACGCCGCATCCTTTCGGAGATAAGATCGTTGTCAACCAGGAACTGGTAGTGTTCTTCAATCTTGTCCCGCAATTTCTCCACACTCTCAGCAAATTTATGCGGTTCCATGACACTCTCGACGAGCAACACCGGTATTTGCCACCCCTTGGAAACACCAGCCCGGTCCCGGGACATCTGAACCATATTCATGGTTTCTTTATATAGTTTTCCAGCACCCTCGCGATCGGCTTTATTAATGACGAAAATATCGGCTATTTCCATCAAGCCGGCTTTTAATGCTTGAATCTCATCACCCATTCCCGGTACCAAAACCACTATAACTGTATGAGCGTGGTTGATAATCTCTACTTCCTGTTGCCCAACCCCAACCGTTTCGACAATAATGCGGTCCTTCCCCAAAACATCCATTACATGAATGCCTTCGCCCACCGCCTTAGATATTCCGCCCATAGCACCACGGGTAGCCAAACTCCTGACAAATACCCCCGGATCTTCGGCATGGCGCAGCATACGAATCCTATCTCCAAGAAGTGCTCCTCCGGTAAAGGGACTGGTAGGATCCACCGCCAATACCCCTACTGTCTTGCCTTGGCTGCGATAGGCCTGGATGAGTTCATCCGTCAAGGTGCTCTTCCCTGCCCCAGGTGCCCCGGTAATTCCAATAACATGGGATTTTCCGGTTTCCTTGAATATCTCCTGTATGGCGATATAGGTATCAGTGATCTGGTCTTCCAGGTTTCTTATAAGGCGGGAGGCCGCCCGTATGTCTCCCGCCAACACCCTTTTACCTAGTTCTTTCATTTGCACATCACTCCTTTGGAGTTACGTTGGCTCTGATCCAATCGTTTATGACTTCTAATGGCGCCCCGGGCAGAAATACCTCCTTGATGCCTGCCTCTTTCAGAGTGGGGATGTCCTTATCGGGGATAATCCCCCCGCCTACTACCACAATATCATCAGCGCCGCCATCCCGAAGCAGTTTGGCTACTTGGGGATAAAGGTAGTTGTGAGCCCCGGAGAGGCAACTTAGACCTACCATATCGACGTCTTCCTGCAGTGCGGTAGCGGCAATCTGTTCGGGGGTTTGATGACACCCAGTGTAGATTACCTCAAAACCAGCATCGCGAAAACTTCTGGCTAAAACTCTGGCTCCACGATCATGACCATCCAACCCGGGTTTCGCTAAGAGTATCCGAATTCTTCTCTGTGCCATAACGCTTTACCTCCTTATAAATCTAATTAGTATATGCCAGGATCGCGATACTCGCCGTAGACTTCCCGATACACATCGCATATCTCTTGAACGGTTGCATAGTTTTTAACTGCTTCGATGCAGTAGGGCATGACGTTGTCGCCCTTCTTGCAGGCTTCGGCAAGATCTTTCAGGCATTCTGCCACTTTGCGGCTATCCCGTTTGCGCTTGGTTTCAGCCAATCGTCTCAGCTGTTCCTGCTCGATGCCGTCATCTATTTCCACAATGGGGATGTCGACTACCTCGTCTTCAATATTATATTTGTTGACACCGATCATGACCTTTTCACCGGAGTCGATCTGCTGCTGGAATTTATAAGCTGCATCGGATATCTCCATCTGCGGGAATCCTTTTTCAATAGCAGCTACCATTCCGCCCATCTCGTCGATCTTGTGGATGTATTCCCAAGCCTTTTCTTCCATCTCGTTGGTCAGCGCTTCAACGAAATAAGAGCCGGCCAGCGGGTCTATGGTATTAACCACGCCCGTTTCCTCGGCGATTAACTGCTGGGTTCTCAGGGCTATCTGTACCGCGTGGTCGGAAGGCAGGCATAAAACCTCGTCCAGTGAGTTAGTATGCAGTGACTGGGTACCGCCCAAAACTGCCGCCAACGCCTCAGTAGCTGTCCGGACCACGTTGTTGTAGGGCTGTTGCGCAGTCAGTGAGCAACCCGCAGTCTGGGTGTGGAATCTCATCCACCAAGAGCGCGGATCCTGGGAATTATAACGCTCGCGCATAGCTTTAGCCCAAATTCGGCGGGCTGCTCTTAGCTTGGCAATCTCCTCAAAGAAATCGATATGGGAGTTGAAGAAGAAAGACAGCCGGGGAGCAAATTCGTCTACATGCAGTCCTTTACGACGAATGGCATCCTCCACGTATTCCATGCCGTCACGGAGGGTGAAAGCCAATTCCTGCACGGCAGTAGCGCCGGCTTCACGGATATGATATCCGCTAATGCTGATGGTGTTCCATTTGGGTACATACTTGGTTCCAAATTCAATAGTGTCACTGATCAGTTTCACCGAAGGTTCAGGAGGACACATCAATGTCTTCTGGGCAATGAATTCTTTAAGCATGTCGTTCTGGATGGTGCCTCCAATCTTGGTGAGGGGGATTCCTTGTTCCTGCGCGGAAGCGCAATACATGGCCCAAAGTGCGGTTGCTGGCGGATTGATGGTCATTGATGTGGTTATCTTGTCCAGAGGGATACCCTTAATGAGATCCCGGAAGTCATCTATGGTATCAATGGCTACTCCACATTTCCCACATTCGCCCTTGGCTTTAGGGGAGTCAGTATCATATCCCATCAGGGTCGGGAAGTCAAATGCGGTGCTAAGACCAGTCTGCCCGGTGGACAGCAGATAATGCCAGCGTTGGTTGGTAACTACCGCTGTGCCCATGCCGGCAAACATTCTGAATGTCCAGAATTTCCCGCGATACCCAGTGGCCTGATTGCCCCGTAAGTAGGGAAACTGTCCGGGGTAGGCAATATCTCTTTCAAAGTCCATGTCCTTAATGTCTTCAGGACCATATATCCTCTTGATCTCCAGATCTGAAACAGTACTCCAGCGTTCCTTCATATCAGGATTCTTGGCAATAACTTTCTTGACCTCATCTTCCCATTTTTTCCTCAACAGGCTTGATTTATCTAACAATTCTTGTGTAAACAAAGGGCTCCCTCCTTCTTAATTCACGTAGAAGTAACATTGGGAAACGAATTACACTATGTTGGATAAGTACATCCTGGACTTGGAAATGCCGCTATTGAATGTCGAGGAACTCAGGGTCAGTATTCTATCCCGGCGCGGTCTTTGATACCGGCCTTATAGTGGTGTTTAATTTCGGTAATTTCACTCACCATGTCCGCGGCCTCCCGTATCTTCTCAGACGCGTACCGACCCGTAAGCAAAATATCTACCTCGGGTGGTTTGTTCTTAATCAGGTCCAATACTCTTTCCTCGGGTATCAGAGCAAAATCCACCGCAACATTGATCTCGTCAAGTATTACCATGTCATACTGCCCGCTGTGAATGATTTCCTCAGCTTTTTTCAGCCCCTCCCAGGCAAGTTGGACATCTACTCCGGCGGGGTCATCACGCATTACAAAACTATCCAGGCCAAACTGGAGGATTTTCAAGTCAGGAAGATATTTCTCGGCCGCCAGAACCTCGCCATATTTTCTTCCTTTCATGAATTGAATAATGCATACCCGGTAACCCTGCCCGATAGCGCGCAAAGCCTGGCCAAAGGAAGACGTTGTTTTACCTTTGCCATTTCCCGTAATAACCATTACCAATCCTCGTTTAGCCTTGGTTGCACTGGATTCCATTTCCGCCAAATTCTCACCTCCTTTAAATATAGATATTTGGTTCCTTTGAATTTTAGGCAGACTATTTTCATCAACCTTGTGAACTCTCAATATGCAATATTCATACCAGTGCCGAAATAAACCGCTCTAAGGCCTAGTCTATACGTCATCAGTATTATGACCGGATATGTACTTGCATAATTCTGTTGCAAAACGGAAACAATAGTTCTTTCAGTCGTGCTCTTGTCTAGGTGTGTGATTCCATTATTCTCTCCATTTCCACGACCCAGTCGGGATTCCAAAACAAAAATTCCCCTTTTATTGCATGTACTGTAAACCTTTAACTGCATTATAACCCCCTAGTGACACCAAAAAAAGAGAACAGTGTGATTACTGTTCTCCTTTTGGCTAGCGTCGATGCAAGTTCTCAACAACCCTCTGTTGCGATTTTGCATATATACGTTGCTGAATCACAACAAGTCGTTTGTTCCTGTCTTCTTTTGCGGGCGAGAAACATTATATTTAGCAGCCTTTCGAACCAGAGTCGACGCATCGACATCCAATTGTTTGGCCATCTGCCGGGTAGTTTGGTTTTGACCATAAACCTTCTCCAGCAGTTGTTTCTCGACACTTTCAACAGCGACCTTAAGGGGGACGATCCCTGAAACCATTACATATGAAGACGATTCCTCTCCCCGGTCCCTGATATGGACTGGCAGATCCTCCTTGGTTATGATGTCTTTGTCCGAAATCACGATGGTTCTTTCAATCAGATTGGTCAATTCCCTGACATTCCCCGGCCAGTCATAATGCATCAGTATATCGATTACCTCGGGTGATATTCTCTTGTCCAGGTTGTATTTCCGGTTGAACACTTGAGTAAAGTGCGCTACCAATACCGGAATGTCTTCGCTTCTGTCTCTTAGGGGCGGAATATGCATGGGTATTACGTTCAGACGATAGAATAAATCCTCCCTGAATTCCTTATTCTGTACCATACAGAACAGGTCTCTGTTCGTAGCGGCAATAATTCGTACATCGACCTTGATTGGCTTTTGCCCCCCGATTCGGGTTATTTCCTTTTCCTGCAGGAATCTAAGCAACTTGGCCTGAATGTTATAGGCCACCTCACCAATTTCATCCAGGAACAACGTCCCTCCAGCAGCTAACTCGATGTGGCCAGGTTTTCCTTCTTTTTTGGCCCCTGTAAATGCTCCCTCTTCATAACCAAATAATTCTGATTCCAAAAGGCTTTCTGGTATCGCCCCGCAGTTAATCTTGATGAAGGGTTTGTTATTCCGGGCACTACTGGAATGAATTAAATCAGCCAATAACTCTTTGCCCGTGCCAGACTCACCTGTTATCAGCACGGTAGCATCTACACTTGCGACTCGCATAGCCATTTCTACCAAGTCTCCCATTTTGGAGGAGGTAAATACAAATTTCTCGTCCCCGGTAAAATGCAACTTGAGCGAACGCAATTGACTTTCGTAGTGTTGCGACAGTTCCTGGACCTTCTCCAACTCCTGCTTCAGCAGGGTTAGTTCAGTTATATCCCGAACATTGCAAACCACCCTGATGATTCTGCCGTTTTCATCACGGACAGGATTTCCCGTGGTGAGGATAAGCTTGCCCGTACCACTTTCCTGCATAGCGGTTATAGACTTACCCTGTTCCAGCACGTGCCAAGTCACCGGATCCGAAATAACGCCATTGCTCTTGATATCCTCCACAGTCCTGCCCAGGTACTCATGGGCGCTAATGCCTGTCAGTTGCTCAAACGCCTTATTATATCGCAATATGTTCCCCTTGCCATCCGTTATAAACAATCCGTCAAAAGATGATTCCACAATGGCATCTAATTCTTCATTCAATTCCTTAACATAATTCAATTCTCCCGACATTTTCTCAATATCTGAAATATCCTGTAGCACTGCCACCGCTCCAATGATCTTGCCACCTTTTTTAATTGGTGAGCGATTGGACATAAACCACCGGCCATACAAGTTAACCTTCTTTATCGGTTCCGATTGACCGGATGCGAGTATGTTGACCAAATCATTCCCAGGCAAAACATCGGCAACGTTCTTACCTAGAGCTTCCTCTGCGTTTATCCCCAGGTACTCCTCCGCCGCTGAGTTCCAGATTCTAATAATAGCCTTGGCATCAATAGAAATTATCATGTTGTAAGCTGAGTTGATTACCGTATCATATTCCAGTGATATGTCATTATATGAATAGAAAAAGGCTTTAGCTATGTCTCCCCGGGTGAGCATTCCCACCACCCGGCCATGCTCATCGATCACTGGAAGCCTTGGTACGGTCGCATTCACCACCTCGCCAAACTCATCATCCGGGTGCCCCGTATACACATCCCGGGTCATCATTTCCTCCACGCGTGTATTCATGAGGTCCCGGTTGTTTATAATGCCCCGGTAAATATGGCTCTTGGTGAACAGTCCGATCAACTGACCCTGCTCATCTACGACTGGAGCACCGTCTATCTTTTTGTCCAGAAATATGTTTACTACCTCCCCTACCATCTGATCCGGCTTCAGGGTCAACGGGTTGGGGCTCATAATCTCTCTAACCTTCAATGCTGTCTCACTCCTATGTCAGTCATTCAAATATTAAATGTAGCTGCATGGCCAAACAGGCTCTCGCCCGCACCAAGCCCTGCTTTAATCACGCCACAGCGGAATCAGATAATTCCGTCTTCAAGGCTCGTTATTACCAATTCAATCGCTTAGTAAAGCACATGTATCGCCTATTGTGCCTCAATAATATCATTTAGTCGGTGTTCTTGCACAGGAATAACCTGTTTATCATTCTTTCTCCTAAAGGTCATGGCTGCCAATACGTAGGCAAAACAAAAAGCACTTATCCTTCGTGGAAAGTGCTTATTATTTCTGGAGCGGGAAAAGGGGTTCGAACCCTCGACACCCGGCTTGGGAAGCCGGTGCTCTACCACTGAGCTACTCCCGCAATATCTGACAGAAATATTCTATACCATCCCCCTGCTTTAAGTCAAACCGTTGGGTTTTGACCAATCTTAATAACCACCCAAGCGATTGTATCGAATAATTTTGTCTAAAAAATCAAAGCTATTATTAAATCCTTGGAAGGAGTGATGTGGTCTGAAGGTCCTGTGGAAAGGAGCCATCAGTTTCGGACTAGTCAACATCCCGGTCAGCATGTACGTGGCGACTGAAAATAAAGACATCAAGTTTAGTTATCTTCATAAAGAGTGCATGTCCCCAATCAAGTACCAAAAGTTTTGCCCCCATTGTGACCGGGAATTAGCCAGCGATGATATAGTGCGGGGTTACGAGTATCAGAAGGGCCGATATGTGGTAATCAATCCGGAGGATTTTGAACGCATTCCTCGGGAAAATACCAAGACAGTTGATATACTGGATTTTGTCAGCTTGACCCAGGTAGACCCAATTTATTTTGACAAAAGTTACTACCTGGAACCTGCCCCAGGAGGTGAAAAGGCCTACACCCTTATTGTCGAGGCCATGCAGAGGACTGGCAAGATAGCCATCGCCAAAGTCTTCATCCGTACCCGTCAATCCTTAGCAGTCATCCGGGTAAAGGATAAGGTCCTGGTGATGGAGACAATTTTCTACCCTGATGAGATTCGTTCCCCCCAATCTTTGAACCATGGCCTTGATCCGTCTCGGCTCCATGATAATGAAGTGAAGATGGCGGTAAGCCTCATTGACAACCTATCTTCAGATTTTGATCCGACTCGATACGAAGACGATTACCGCCAAGCCTTGTGGGAGATTATCGAGGCCCGGATTGCGGGACAGGATGTTGTTACCCCAGCGCCCGTCCCGGAAAAAGACAATGTGGTTGATCTAATGGAAGCCTTAAAGGCCAGCATCACGCTAGCTGAGGAAAACAGGAAAACCCAAAAGAAGGCGGGTGGACCCCGAAAAAAAACCCGAACAGGTAGCTAGAAAAGGTAAACAGGCGGGTGCTTCAACCGCTGTGGACGATGATCAGGAAAGAAAACATCCCGACGAGCCTGTGCCTTATGGTCTACGTTGGGGAGATAGTGTACGCTCTCACCAACTATAAAATTGTGGCCCACTGTTGCCACCAGTCACTGTCGAGTTAGTCTGTCAATAAATCGGAAAGCGAGCTGTTGTAAGATGTCAAGGCCAGATTATCACCAATCTTTATTATCCCATAAGGCAGAATTAGAAGCTCAAATCAACCGACGACGCGACATATTGACCACTCCCTTATCTGAAGCCAGCGATGAATTGTCGGCTTATGACCAACATCCTGGCGATGCCGCCAGTGACACCTTTGAAAGGGAGAAAGAGCTGGGGTTGCTGCAGATGCTGCAGACCGAACTGGACCAGGTTCACCAAGCCTTGGATGATATGCAAAAGGGCACCTACGGTATCTGTTCCCAGTGCAGTCACGACATTGAACCAGCCCGGCTGCAGCGCTTGCCCCACACCAACCTGTGTTCGGCATGTGCCCATAATCAGTCCGATAATTTTGAACGTCCCGCTGAAGAAGCTGTCATTCGATATGGCATCGCTTTCATGCCCGATTGGGATATCGCCGGTTATGGCTATGACGAGTACAAATAGGCCGGCAGTTTGATGATTCTATGTCACAGTTTTTCTCAATAGAATATACCGGGGCTACAAAACCCCGGTATTACTTGTTTAATATGGTGGGCGCGGAGGGTTTCGAACCCACGACTTCTACCGTGTGAAGGTAGCACTCTCCCGCTGAGTTACGCGCCCAAATTTATTAATAGATCACATTATTTACACTATATAACACTTTTATACCACCGACAACTAGAACAAGGATTTGGTCACAATAGTCTGGTTTCTCTTCGGACCTACAGCTACCAGCGCTTGTTTTACACCCACCAGCTCCTCGATGGCACTGATATAGTCACGTGTAGCTTCGGGTAGATCGCCATACTCTGTAATACCGCTAATATCCTGCTGCCACCCAGGCATCTCTATATATTCGGGAATACAATCCTGCAGAATGTAATTGCTCTCCGGGAATTCCTTCAACAATTCGCCCCGGCATCGATAACCCACACAAATCTTCACCACCGGTAAATCATCCAACACGTCCAATTTTGTGATAGCCAGATCGGTCAAACCATTGATACGAGCTGCGTAGCGCAGTATTACTGCATCCAGCCAGCCACATCTCCGCGGGCGGCCCGTGGTGGTCCCAAATTCTGCTCCCCTCTGCCGCAGGAATTCACCCGTCTCATTCAGCAGTTCAGTCGGGAAAGGCCCTTCACCGACCCGAGTTGTATATGCCTTGGCTACACCTATTACTCTTCCGATTTCAGTTGGGCCTATCCCCGCTCCCACGCAGGCTCCTCCTGCGGTAGGATTGGATGAGGTTACATACGGATACGTACCATGGTCTATATCGAGCAATGTGCCTTGGGCTCCCTCAAAAAGAACCTTCCTGCCCTCCCTGAGATTGGCGTGGACCAATAATGATGTATCGGTTATATACTGTCTAATCATTTCTATTTGATTCATCAACTGCCCGTACATTTCTTCCAGATCAAACCCGGCTTCGCCATAGAATTCCTGCAGAAGACGGTTTTTCATGCCTACCTCCGGCGCAAAACGCTGTAGGAAATAATCGGCATTCGTAAGATCGTTTATGCGAAAACCCACCCGGCTTATCTTGTCGGCATATGTAGGGCCGATGCCCCGCTTGGTAGTGCCGATCTGATGCTTTCGGTCCTCTATCTCATCCAGCTTTTTATGGTAAGGCATGACCACTGATGCGCGACTGCTGATTCTCAGGTTATTGGTACTTATACCCCGCTGGTGCAAACCGTCAATCTCTTCAATAAGCTTGCCCAGGTCTATCACCACTCCATTGCCGATCACGCATATCTTCTCAGGATGCAATATCCCTGACGGAATAAGGTGCAACATGAATTTCTCATGGTCCAATTCTACTGTATGCCCGGCATTACTACCGCCCTGATACCGCACAATGCAATCGGCCTCATCGGCTAGATAATCAGTTATCTTGCCTTTGCCCTCATCACCCCATTGTGCGCCTACAAGAATTACGGCTGGCATTTGCCCACCCCCCGGTTCATTATAATCAATCAACCGTTATTTCATTCCTAAATGTGGATCTTATTCCCAACCAATTAATAGTAGCAGATGGGCAAACATAGTGTCAACGCATACGCTAAGCCGCCGAGCCTAGTTTCCCACGCCTGCAAATACTAGTGGATAAGCTTCTTGGATGTGTTTGATGGGGATAATGTCTATCCCCTTTACCCCTACCGGGATATCAGGTTGGTTGGCATAAGGAATCAGCACCGTCCTGATACCAGCTTTCTGGGCACCGATTATTTTTTGATAAATGCCTCCCACTGGCTTTATCCGCCCCTGTATGGACAACTCTCCGCTAATCGCCACGTCCTGGAGCACCGGCCGATTAAAGACCGCGCTGGTAATAGCCAAGAAGATGGCTGCCCCGGCAGAAGGTCCGTCTACCTTCCCACCTCCAATAATGTTGATGTGCACATCGTATTCACCCAGGCTGTGCCCATTCTCTTTGCGGAAAACGGCAGCAGCGTTGGCCACCGAGTCTTTGGTCATCGATCCGGCGGTATCATTGAAGCGAATTCGGCCTTCCTCCCCTACGGCTGGGAAGGCGATGGCCTCTAACTCTATCAGTGAGCCCACATAACCTGACAGTCCAATTCCGTAGATTCGTCCCACCTCCGGCTCATCAGAGGCATGGTTTTTAATAGCAGGAGCAAGCCGGCTGTTTTGAATCGCCTCATAAACGTGGTCCCGCTCTACTTGCAGCCGTTGCCCTATGTTCATTGTCAAGCCATAGGCGTCCAGAAGTATCTTGTTGGCAGCGCGCCCGTCATGGCAGTATTGGCTTATAATTTGGCCAACCTCCGGGGCTATATTAATTCCCAGTCTATAGGCTGAATTAGCCACAATTTCTTCGATATGACCGGGAGTCAGGGGTTCAAAGTATACCTCCATACAACGCGACCGGAAAGCTGGGCTTATTTCTTCCGGGTCGCGGGTGGTAGCGCCAATAAGCAGGAAATCTGCTGGCACCCCTTCCGTAAAAATCTTCTTTATATACTGAGGTACCCGTTCGTCGGCGGGATCGAAATAAGAGGACTCGAAATAAACCCTTTTATCCTCCATTACCTTAAGTAGTTTGTTCTGCAGGTAACTGTCCATCTCGCCTATTTCATCAATAAATAATATGCCCCCATGGGCACTGGACACCAGTCCCAGTTTAGGTTCAGGAATTCCCTCCTCAGCCAGTTCACGCCGTGCTCCCTGATAGATCGGGTCATGCACAGAACCCAGCAAGGGATTGGTTGATTCATGCGGATCCCACCGCAATGTAGTCCCATCCACCTCGATAAATGGCGCATCTTCACGGAAGATGCTTCCCGCACTGGTTTTAGCAATGTCTAAAGCCAGCCGGGCACAGGTGGTTTTACCGACCCCAGGCGGGCCATACAGAATAATGTGCTGGGGGAAAGGAGTGCTGAGCTTGGCAATCAAAGCCCGCAGGGCTTTGTCCTGTCCTATCACTTCTTCCACCCGTCTCGGCCGCAGTCGCTCAAAAGCGGAAGTCTGCAATCCGCTCCGCTCCATTTTTTCTAACTGTCCCAGTTTCTTCAGAGTCTGGGCATTCTCATGGTTGCTGCTCTGCTCCTTGACTACCGCCAGCTTGATGTCCTGCAGATAATCGTTGTACTTCGCCTCCATCTTCTCCTGAACCCTCTGCTGCAGCCGATCTTCAAGTGCTCTACGAGCATAGCGGTCAGCCGCCAGGTCCTCCAAACGATCCAAGATCGTCACCAAATCGATTTCCGGTTCCAAATCGGTCAGAGTGGGATTCTCCTCTAGGAGTTTTTGCAAGGCGAGAACCCGATCCCGGATATCCTTTCCTTGGATCAGGTCAATAGCATCGAGTTTGCTGGCCCTCAAGATAAATCCGCGCGTCCCATATAGAGATTCAAGCTGTTTGAAGAGGGTATCAATCCGCTCCTCTATGCTTATTTGATAATCTCGATGCAGATCCTTCTGCTTCTTGTGCTTCATCCAATATAACAATGAGGTTTCCTCCCCTGATTACTCAGGTGCCACTACCAGCTTTATCTCTGCATGTATAGATGGATATATCTTTATCTTTATGGAGTAATTGCCCAGATGCTTTATGGGTTCCCCAATCTCGATTTTTTTCTTATCAATGGTTACACCGAAGTTCTCCTCTAGTACTTCGGCGATCTCCTTGGCCGTGACAGCGCCGAACAATCTATCTCCAGACCCGGTCTTGGCGTTTATCTTGATCCGTTGCCCATGTAATTTAGTTTTCAGACCTTCGGCCTGTTCTTTCTCGGTGTTCTTCTTTTTCTCGGCCTTGACGCTCTTTTCCTCGATCTCCTTAAGACGAGTCTTAGTGGCCTCTTCAGCTAATCCCTGTGGTATTAAATAATTACGGCCGTACCCATCTGATACCTCCAGTACCTGCCCTTTGGTCCCCAGCTTTTTGACATCCTGGATCAGAATAACCTTCACACCTATCCCTCCTTTTTTGACTCCAATCCCCGGTAATCCAATAATGAATCAAAAACACCCAAAAAACCAAGGAAAATTATCGCCGGCACGGTAAAAAATAAGATGTTCAGAACAAAGATTGCCGACCACCAGCGGCGAGCCCGGCCTGACAAGCGCCTCCATAGGTAAACCATGGTGGCACTCCCAAAATAGATGGCCACAGGAAAAGACGCCACTACCAGATTGGAGCCGACATAATACTTGGCGTCAACTCCTCCCCAACCCCAGAGCATCAAGATCAATCCGACTATGACCACCCAAGCCACTAGCCAAGGCATGACTTCTTCTGCGAAGGGCTTTGAAGGCGGAATTGGCAACCCCCGATTACGGCCAATGTAGGTACCCAACCGCAGGATAACAAACACCGCTAACATGGTCTGAATGTAATACCAAGCTGGTAAATGTCGAAACGACCATGTATAAATGGCAGTGAACTGGCCCTTCAATTCTTCTCGACTCATCCCCTGCTGTTCGTAGAATCGGAGTAGTCCGCTATCGTCCAGCATAACCAGGTTGGCATCCACCTGAGCCTCGATCTCCTCGGGGGTAACGAATATGTAATCACCTTGGTTCACCCAGTAGGCGATCCCCATAAACATACTGACCAGTAGCAGTCCTGACAGGATCCCTCGCATCTGCACTTCATAATATCCCTTTTGGCTGCCCAATTGAAGGGCCATAATTAAGGATGGCAAACCAAAAACAAGTAAAAAGAATAATACTCTGTCCCCGCCTATCCCGAGCAGTAACAGCACATTGAGGGAAAATATAATGAGCATCTGTCTGTGCCCGGTCCAATAGATCCCCAGCAACAGTATAATTCCCCAAACCAAGCCGCTGACTGCCGCCAGCGGGGGCAAAACGCTCATCACCAGGCAAGCACCCAGAGAGATAAGCATAATCTTTATAAAGCCAGTCAACCTATCACCTCTTCTTTTGGTCCTTACCCCTGCTTTCTATATAGTTTTGCAGTTGGGTTAAGTCTCCATGAATATGGTGTACCTCGTCAAGGTCGCTGATACTGGTGTTAAGCTGGTGTTTGATCCGCATATCGAGCACCTGGTAATTGATGCCGACCCTGCGCGCCAGGATGTAGGCATTGATTATCAAGGCAGCCAAGGCATCTATGTTTGCATCATTTCCAGAATTCAAGAGTGATTTGAATAAAACTCCCACATTCTCAGCCAAATCCGCCTTGAGCCATTCCAACACCCTGACATCGTCAGTTCGGCCCACTTCTTTTGTCAAATTGGACACCTCCGAAAACCTTTTTCGGCACCGCCGGGCTTTATTCCTGCCTGAAGGTGGCTGCTGGGTTAAATCTGCTCTAACAACCGCCGCATTTACCATATTGTCTATATCTTTGGTTGATCACGTCCTCATGCTGGCGTTAGGGCAAAAGAAAGCCCGCTGCACAGCGGGCTCCTAGGGCATATTCAATTCTCGGCGTTTCTATTCTGAAGTATAGGGCAGCAAAGCCATGATCCGTGCCCGTTTGATAGCCACCGTCAACTGGCGCTGGTGCAAAGCACAGTTGCCCGTTATGCGGCGGGGAAGAATTTTGCCCCGCTCAGTGATATACCGGCGCAGTTTGGCTAGTTCTTTATAGTCTATCCCTTCAACCTTGTCGGCGCAGAACGTACATGGACGTCTCTTCTTACGTTTATCCCGCTTCATCAAGCCATTGTCCTCCTTTGTTTAGAAAGGTATATCATCCTCGTCATCCCGGCGTACAATATCGATATCTTCCAATTTTACTTCACGTCCCAATTCTTCCCAGGGATCGGGCTCACGCTTGGCAAAGGAAGTGCTGGGCGCTGACCCAGCCGGCGCTTTATCCAGAAAACGGACGTCATCAGCCACAACCTCGGTGGCTTTGCGCTTCTGCCCATCTTTACCCTCGTAAGTACTCACCTGCAAACGGCCCTCTATCGCTGCCAGTCGGCCTTTTCCCAGGTAGTTGGCACATAATTCCGCTAATTGCCGCCAGGCAACGATGTCGATAAAATCGGTTTCATCCCGGTTGAACTTACGATCTACAGCCAGAGAAAATCTTGCCACTGCTGTTCCGTTTGTGGTGTACTTCAGTTCAGGATCGCGCGTCAGGCGCCCGATTAAAATAACTCTGTTTAGCATGTGTTCTCCTCTCTGACCGTTTATCGTTATTTTTCGTCTTTGCGAACGATGATATGGCGCATCAGACTATCGGATATTTTTATGACCCTGTCCAATTCCTGGACAGTCTCGGGCTGACCCTTAAAGCGCCATAAACAATAAATACCCTCTGCATAGTCTTCAATTCTGTACGCCATGCGCTTTCTACCCCATCCCCCGACTTCTTCTGTAAACTCGCCGCCAAAATCATCTATGATCTTGTGCAGTCTGTCCTTGATTTCCGTTATCTCTTCCTCAGCCAGGTCTGGTTTGATGATAAACATCATCTCGTATTCGCGCATTCTCACACCTCCTCCCTATGGACTAAGCCCGCTATGCGAGCAATGGCCCCGAACCTTTGTTCGGGGCAGGGACTTACACTATATTATACCAGTATTACTTTTGGGAGTGCAACCGCTTTAATCCATGTTTAATTCTGTTATGTCTTTACCCTTCCTCACCCATCATTCTGGACTTCCGTCACAACCCTGAGCATCTTTCGCTCGAAGTCGCTGCGAGGCAACATAACCAAGCGGCCACATCCGGTACATTTTATTTTGATATCGGCTCCCAGGCGCACTACTTGCCAAGTAAGACTGCCACAGGGATGTTGCTTTTTCATTTTGACCACATCGCCCAACTGGAATGTCTTCCTCTCCACCGCCATCACCCCGTTCGCTGCCTCATAATAGTGTCGTTATCTCCCTATTTTAATGGGCCTGAATCCAGCGTTCACCACCCTGCCAATCTCAAAACACGATTGCCCGCTCTCCCGCATAAGCTTGATGAACTGGTCGGCCTGTTCATCGTTCAAGGCCACCAGCATTCCCCCGGCGGTTTCTGGTGTAAACAAGAGGTCCTGCCATGTAAGATCTATCTCCTCCAAGTATTCCACCTTATCAGCCAGGTAATCACGATTATTGTAGGCTCCTGCTGGTATTAATCCCATGTTGGCATACTCTAGGGCTCCTTGCATAAACACTACTCGTTCTGCGTTTACCTCGATTTCCATATTACTGGCAGCTGCCATCTCGTAAAGATGCCCAATTAAACCGAAACCAGTAACGTCGGTAGCGGCCTTGGCCCCCACAGCTTGCATCGACTCGGAGGCAGTCCGGTTCAGGGTGGTCATCCATTTCATTGCTTCCTCGATTGCTTCCGAAGAGGCCATGCGAGCTTTGATAGCTGTGGCGATAATCCCGTTACCCAGAGGCTTGGTTAAGAATAATCTATCCCCAGGCCGAGCCCCGCTATTGCTTATCACCCGGTCGGGGTGAACTAGTCCGCACACACTCAACCCGTACTTGGGCTCGTTGTCGTCCACTGTATGGCCGCCAACAATTAATGCTCCCGCTTCGACTACCTTGTCCAAGCCTCCCTCCAGTATCCTACGTAAAACCCATAGATCCTTACATTGAGGGTAACAGACCAGATTCATGGCCAGCAGGGGGCGCCCCCCCATTGCATAGACGTCATTAAGGGCATTGACGGCTGCTATCTGCCCGAAGACAAACGGATCATCCACCATGGGAGTAAAAAAATCCAGAGTCTGAATTAGAGCCAGCTCATCGGTGAGGCGATAAATCCCCGCATCGTCACGGCTATCAATTCCGACCAGTAAATTAGGGTCACGAGGCCAATTCAGCCCCTCCAATACTTTTTCTAAGGTCCCCGGACCTATCTTTGCTGCTCAGCCAGCCGCTCGGACCATTTCCGTAAGTCGGAGGTTGTCTTCTGCCACGGTGTATCACCTCGTTTTTCCATTACCTGGGCTTGATGGCCAACCTTAGAGCTAAATTTTTCCATGAACACCTTGTAGGCCTGATAAGCCATATAAACGTCCACCTTGCTGGATACTTCAAAGGGCGAATGCATTCCCAGCAATGCTACGCCACAGTCTACAACCTCCATGCCGTAATGGGCTATATATTGGGCCACCGTGCCCCCGCCCCCGATATCTACTTTACCTAGTTCCCCAATCTGCCAAATCACCCCAGCTTCGTCGAACAAGTTGCGTATCCGCGCGATGTATTCGGGGTTGGCGTCATTTGACCCGGATTTCCCCCTTGATCCTGTGTATTTCGTGATAACTACTCCCTGCGACATGAATGAGTTGTTCATCTTTTCGAATACTTCTGGATAATTGGGATCTATAGCCGCATTGACATCGGCGGATAAAGCGTGGGAGGCAGCCAGCGCCTGGCGCAAACTGAAATAATCGTTTATGCCTGCCTTATGCATGATTTCAGCTACGATATTTTCTATTAGCAGGGACTGCAGTCCAGTATTACCAGAACTGCCAATCTCCTCTTTGTCAACAAATAGACATAAAGCGGTACGACTTGGTTGTTCAACCTCCAACGCCGCTCGCAATGAGGTGTAGGCAGACACCCGGTCATCCTGCCCATAAGCACCGATCATGCTCCGGTCCAGCCCCACCTCCCGGGCGGGGAAAGCCGGCACCAGCTGCAGCTCCGCGCTGGTTAGGTCCTCCTCTACAATATTGAAGCGATCCTGCAGTATATTCAAAACGAAAGCCTTAATGGGGTCATCTTCCCTCTGTAGTAATGGACGGCTGCCGACAAGGGCATTGAGGCTTTCGGCATTGATGGCCTCGGACATCTTTTTCTCCATCTGGTCTTTGGCCAGGTGGGGAAGCAGGTCAGCGATAGTGAAGACCGGATCCTCAGCCTTCTCACCTATGGTTATGTTCTTGACTGTGCCGTCTTTTTTTACTACCACCCCGTGCAGGGCCAGCGGCATTGCCGGCCACTGATATTTCTTGATGCCTCCATAATAATGGGTCTTAAGCAGCGCCATACCGTCAGCTTCATAAATCGGGCGGGCTTTCAGGTCCAGTCGGGGAGAATCTATATGGGAGACTACTATATTGAAGCCTTCTTCCATTGGCTGGGTACCAATTACAACCAGGGCAACCACCTTGCCTTTGCTGGTTATCATTAGCTTATCTCCCGCTTTGGGGACATCTATTTTCTCCAGCGTCTTGAATCCCGCTGCCAGAGCCAATTGGCTGATTTTATCGGCGGCTTCTCTCTCTGTTTTAGCTGAGGTCAGAAAATCCAAATACCCAGCATTGAAACTATAAGCCTCCTGGATTTTGTCCTCGGTCATCTTGGACCAACAACTCACGACTTTTTTCTTGCCCTCATCCGGCATGTGCGTTATCCCCTTTCCAACCGTCTTTCTTATTACTTTCCCTTACTGGGTGCAGCTCTATACCACGTGGTTAATCGATGACCATATCCATCACCTGCTTGGAAGCAAATAGGGAAGAACGAGAAACAACTCCCCCATCCAGATCTGAATCTACTTCTTACATTTCTGAGCAGATTTTGGAACTGGAAGCTGCTTACCATATATAATATAGTAGCAGAAAACACATCCTGGTGGGTGTCAGGGACAGTATAAAGTGCGCCAACGGATGATAAAACCGGCTATATATGGTAACATGATAAATATATTTTCAGGAAAGCGGGGACGTTAAAATGAAGGTTAAAGACAGAATGACTCCCAATCCGTACACCATCACCCCCGACACCGGAGTGGGTGATGCCTGGTTGTTTCTCATAGAACATGGATTGAACCGACTGCCGGTCATGGACCGGGGCAAGTTAGTTGGGATTCTGACCAAGAAAGATTTTGGTTCCCGTCCCGATCTTAATTTCCGGGGGACTTCGATAGCGACCCGCTATTTTTCCACAGAGGAAACAATGGCTTTGAACAAAGTCAAAGTTAGAGATATCCTTCCCATCAATCAGGCTCTGGTAACCATCGGACCGGATGCCTATATCGAACAAGCGGCCCAGTTGCTGCAGGACAATAAAATAAGCGGGTTACCGGTAGTTGATGATGATGGCCGGCTTATCGGCATTATAACTCAAACTGATATTTCCCAAGCCTTTATGGAAATTCTGGCCATAAACCTAAAAGGGGTGCGCTTGAATATGCGGGTCAAGAACACTCCGGAAACCCTGATTAAAATAGGCGAGATCCTGCAAAAACACGGGGTTATCTTCCATAACTTGGTGACCTTGGAATCCAAGGATGAAGACCCGCTCTTGATCCTGCGTATTAACGCCAGTGACACCAAGACCATTATAAATGATTTCAAGGCAGCTGGCTTCAAAGTGGAAGCCGTAATGATAAAACAATAGAGCCCAGCAATAATGGAAGGTGATAATTAGTGGATAATAAGGCAGAACAGTCACAGGTTACCATGATTGATCCCTACAAGCTTTGGAAAAAGATCTATTTCAGCAACGAAAAGGTATGGACCAGCGCGTTACAGGATTATATTAAGACAGATGTTTTTGCCAACAGCATTGACCTCATCCTAAACACCTATTTGCAGTATTTACGCTTCCATAAAGACCTGATCGACCGTATTACGGAGGAGTCCCCATTGGCGTCCAAACGGGATGTGGCAAGGGTAGCAGAGTTGGTCGTGTCGCTGGAGACCAAAGTAGACAACATGGAGTTGGACGTTGAAGATAGACTCGATTCTCTGGATGCCAACGTATGCAGCGTGAAGGAAACGCCCTCCCAGGATGACCTGATCGGGCGAATTACCCAACTGGAGGCGTTGATGAAAGACATGAATGCCAACCTGACCGCTTTGAACAAACAATTGCAGACATTGGCCAAACCAAGTCGGGCTGCTGCCAAAAAAGAAACTCCGCCCAAATCCGAGAGCAAGTAGGCGGACAAACGTTATGCGGAGGTGAAACTAGAATGGCAGATGACATTTTTATCAAAAAGGATTCGGCTATCCAAATTGGAGAGACTCTGGCCAAGACCGGCCAGGACTGGTGGCAATCCACAGCCCGCTGGTTAGAGGTGTTGGCATATGACCACAAACCTTCAACCGGAGTATCTGCGAAGGAGATTCTGTGGCGTAAAAACAAATCCAAGCTTTATCATTATCAACCTACATCAGAACGGATTTACCGCGTTCCCGTGCTATTGATCTACGCTTTAATCAACAAGCCCTATGTAATGGACCTTACCCCGGGCTCCAGTCTGGTGGAATACCTGGTAAAAGAGGGCTACGATGTTTATTTGCTGGACTGGGGGGAGTTCCAATGGGAGGATCGGGAATTGACCTATTCCGATTTTGTCTTTGACTACATCGCCCCAGCAGCTCGACGGGTGGCTCGTAATGCTGGCTCCACCGACATCAGTATAATCGGTTACTGTATGGGCGGGACCATGTCCACCTTATATGCATCCCTCTTCAACAAGCCTGTACTGCGGAACCTGGTTTACCTGGCTGCTCCCATCGATTTTGCCGATGCCGGCGCTTATGATGTGTGGTTGCGAGCCCCCGGATATGACCCCGACCGTATAGTGGATGCTATGGAACTAATCCCAAAAGGGTTCATGGATTGGGGCACCCGGATGTTGAATCCTGTAGGCAATTACCTCGGCACTTATACCCGCCTATGGAAGACCATCGAAGAAGATGAGGACGAACATTTCTGGAAGGTGCTTAATAAATGGGCTACTGACAATATTAATTTCCCGGGCGCGGCTTACCGGGAGTGGATCAGGGATTTCTACCAGCACAATAAACTGATAAAGAACCAGATAACTCTGCGGGGCAGGAGGGTACAACTACAAAGGATCAAGGCGAACCTGCTGGCCTTGGTGGGAACCCGGGACCATATTGCCCTGCCTCATCAAACCGCAGCAGCCCTCACTTATCTGGGAGGCAATGATAAAACCTACTTGGAATACCCGGTGGGTCATGGAGGCTTGGTAATCGGTACTTTGGCACGGGATCAGGTATTCCCCGATATAGCAGCATGGCTTGCGGATCGATCTGATCTTATGGAAGACTGATTGACCTCAGTCGGGATGGTGTCGCATGGACCACATCAATACGCAATACCTGGTGCAGTATGTCAGCCAATTTGGGCTTTGGGCTCCTCTGGTTGCCTTCGTCCTATTTACCATCCAGGCAATGTTCCCGGTTGTGCCCTACCTCATTATAGCCGCCGTTAGCGGGATGCTTTTTGGGTTCAAAATGGGCTCTTTCTTGGCTTGGGCAGGCGCCCTGACCGGCGCTTGCCTCACCTACTGGCTTATCAAAAGGCTCGGATATAAGAGTTTTCTGAAATGGTTTTACCACAGCCGCGGTTATGACTTGCGTCGTCTTAATCCATCGGTTGCCTTCTGGACCCTGGTGATAGCTAGGATAATCCCGGTGGTCCCCACCCCCATGATAAACGCAGGGGCAGCCCTGGGCGGTGTATCCTTTTTGACCTTCCTGTTCTCCTCGGCTATTGGCAAGATCCCTACGGCGGTCCTATATACGGGATTGGGCTTAGCTGTTTTCAACGCGCGTGATGTCAGGTCTGCTCTTGTGATACTAGCCTTGGCACTGGTTATTTTGATATTCGGATGGTATCTGGCACGAAAATATTACAATGCTAACCTGTCATAAAGGTGCCCAGTAGACCCAGTTAAATCACGGCCTCCATCAGCCGAAAAAATGACGCGCTTGATGTCTTGGGTGTCTCTCTAATGCATCTCGTCTTACAGTAGGTTCTGGGGGCCTATACGGCCAATCAGGTTTTTGCCCCCCATTGGTGCTATGCTCCATCGTTATATGCGCTGGCCTTGTCTGTAATCTCCTGTTACCCTTTCATACGGGTTACGTTCGAAGAATTATATAATCCATGCCAAAACCCTATTCCTTTTCATCTTCGTTTTTTATTTACAGTGCGCAATCTCTTTCAATACTATTTGATTAGTCTAGTCAATCGGATAATGCTTGGGCGCTAATTGACACGGTTACAGCAAACCCTTGATTAAGAAGCTTTTTAACTCAGATTCGGGTTTTTCGATTATATCGGTATCGTTAAACAACGCCTTCAGTATAGCGATTTTCTGGTTTTTGTCGTTTTCTTTGAAGCCTAAGATGCAATATGGCCCCTGGTTGCGGGAATTCTTAACTGTTACCAGGTCTCCTTTATAGAACTGTCTATCGGGAACTAATCTCAACACCTTTACCACTCCCTGAAGAATTACCAAAATAATCTACTATAATATATGCGCTCATCACGCGGTTGGTTATATTTTTGGCCCGATGCTCATATTGCTAAGTACTGTGGACGATTTTTTGCGGTGGTCAAAGCCGTGGTCAGATGAAAATCAGCAACAAAAAAGCTGAAACCAAATGTTTCAGCTAAAGCGATTCAAACCGCCTATATTACTGGCGGAGGCGTGTGCGAATCGAACACACCCACCGTGGGATCGCCACGGCGCAAACTGGATTTGAAGTCCCATGGGTGAATTTTTTGTTTCCTATCGTAAACAGCGGTTGTTTCTCACTTCTTCATATCGCCTAAATAACGGGATAGCTGCAATTTAGTTGTTTTCCGTTTGTTTACGATAGTTAACCTTTTCTTAATAAAATACCTGCCGGTGGTCAAATCGGTGGTCAAAAATCTTGGCTCATCCTCTTTAGACTTTCTGCTGCCTAATATCGGATCCGTACATTGTTTCAATGGATTCAGCCAGTCCGCCTTCTGTTGCGCCCAGGCTATCCAATCCTCAATGCCAGCTCGTTTTTTACCTTCAATATTCTCCTGTTCTAGCATCCGCGATACCGCTTCCATATAGCGCTCAATTTTTTGAGATCTCGCCCAGGCATCAGCTGCCTGCTCTAAGGCTTTAAACCTCTTTAGCTCACGATCACGGGCTATGCGGAGTTCTTCTTGGCGCTTCTGTTCCTCCAGTCGTTCCCGCTCTTCTTTTTCTTCGATTTCTTGCCTTATTTCTCTTTCTTCTGCGATTCTTATCAGGGCAAGTATAAAATCGCCAATCTGCTCTTCGAGGGTTTTTCGTTTCCCGTCGCGCCAATTTGTGCGGCTGGTTGAATTAGATCTATTTTCGGACAATCGGGAAAGAAACTGGCGTTCAGTTCTTCTTTGACCCATGGTTTATTTATACTGTTCGCTGATAATACTATTATTACTGCTTCCGCATTTCCAATACCCTCAAAGACCTTTTCGACTAATGAATCCCCAGGTAACATCTCCCATGTATCTAACCAAACTTCAACACCGTTTTTAAGTAGATCATCCGCAAACCCCATAACGAAGCGTTGCTTATCTTCACTAGCATGGCTTATAAAGACTTTCGGTCCCATCGGTTCTCCTTTCTAATCCGCTTCTTAATCATCCCCTTCTATTTAGGTTCAACCCATCTCGGCATAATCCTGTATCCCACCCGATAATTACTTCTGTACCGTGTCCGCAGGAAACTAAAAAGAATAATCAAGACTGATCATCGCCCACGCCCGGCATCTGTAACTGTCCGGAAGCAAGCCGGAGCAGGGAGCGAGGTGCGGAACTCAGCCAAATGGGATCGCTGGGCGGAGCGGAGCCGATCTATGATCCGGAACGCCAAGGCCCCGACGCTAACAAGGGCCACTGTCCCGATGCGCGGATCCAGATCGATTGGTGCGAGGGCGTGAATCCTTTAATGCTATCGTTGACCGAGCCGTATATCCTGGATCGGATCACGAAAGTGGAGCGGCTGGAAATATAGCTGCTCCACTTTTTATATAGCTGCAATTCATTACCTCCCTAGGCGCTATGTAAATAGGCCTTTTCTTTACACTCAATACGTTGGCGGTTTCTTTAAAAGCAAAGTTTGAATCGCCGAGGCATCGTCGTCTTTTATGGATTCGTGGCTAGTCTTGCAACTCACCGCTTGCAGCTATAACAGCTCGAAATATTCCTTGAGTTCTTCGTCCGATACCCCCGCTTCGCGATACTTGTCTATCATGTTGCGGTCTGCTTCGCATATCATGCCGCCCATCGCTTCCTTCAACGTCCCATATTTCACATCGTCCTGCGGCGTCCAGTTGGCTCGCCACTCCCGACAATTCTGTTCAATTCTCTCCTTGTCCTCTTTCGATAGACCCGCCATTACTACTCCTCCCTATTAGGTGCGGATGCAAGCCGTAATGATGATAACCCGCAGCCCTTCCGCCAGATTGACAATAATAATTTTCAGAATAAACAACGGCCCACAGCAGATGCAAATCAATAACAGCCCGAGATACGCCCCGCCAGCTATTCCCCAACCTTCCATTTCCGAACCATGGCTCGCTGCTGCGAGGTTTCGGGAGATGGTTTTTCTCCCTTGACGATATCCTTGCGAATGCTTTCCAAGTATTTAAGAGCTTCCTTGGCTTCAACCAGATCATGTCTAACCAGATAGCACCCGGCCACGGTACCGGTTCGCCCCCGTCCGCCCCAGCAGTGCACATATACCGGCCGATCCTCTCCAAGCGCCTGATCCACCGTATCCAAAATGTATTTCATTTGTAGTTTGGAAGGCGCCGTTACATCCTTTACTTCAATGGTGCAAATTTTAACGTCACTGCTGGCCTGCCGGGCGAGTTCCTGAAGGTCAGCTGCATAAGGCTGAAAAGGTTCACCCGTCCCATTGACTTCATCTTTCTCCATCAGGTTGACTACCTGCCGAATACCGCAATCTACCAGAAACTTAATTTTTTCCCGTGCCTTGGCCAGATTAAGATCTCCTGGGTAACCTCCCGCCAGAAGACGGCCTGGGTCAACCCAGTACATGGTGTCAAATTTCTCGTACCCATACAGATGAACACTCTGATTATTCGGTAGCGGCCCGCAAGTAACCTGGCGCCACCGATGGCGGCCACTGGTGAGCTCTCGGTGGATTTCTACTAAACGGGCCATTATAGTTGGAAGTTGCCCACCTGTATAGAGTGAGCCAAGGTACCCATCGCAAAAGTGGTCATTCCTGGCTGCTGCTGTAAGCAACAGGCGTAGCGTCAAAAGGTCAGCCCTTTCAAGGCGCTCCCGGTCATTCAGGAATCGTTCGCCCCAGATTTGCCTTGGCATCCAATCATACATAATCAAAAACCGGGTTGCATACAGGCAATGCATAAACGCCATAAATTCTTCGCTGTAACTCAGCCGATCATATTTCCTCGTTCTGCTGTCCAGCGAAAATACCCGTGATTCGTCCCCATCCAGCAATGCCCTGTATGCGATTATCTGTTCCAGCACTTTTATTCCCGGACTCACTGCTGGGTTTTCTACATCCTGATTGCTCATAACTTGATCAGTAGTCACTCCCAATTTTCACTCCTTTCTTTTTAACCTGTTTGGTCAATAATAATACTTCGGATTTATCTGGACTTTTTCGTCCATAAACCGTGTCCAAAACCGGTTGTTTCTAAGTGGATCATTCGCTTGAGCAGTAAATTCTTCTCTAATGCCAGCCTTCTGGAAATTGAAAAAGTCCCTCCCCTTCTGACCCCCGAAAAGGGCTATCATTGCATAGTTGTAACTGGAGTTTTTGTCGATGTTTGCAGTACCGATGGGAATCTTCTTTGATACTTCCCTGACCGTCAACCATTCAGGTATGTTTGAGCCATATTGCTGCTCCAACGATGTTAGTAATTGTCGAAATAACTTATCCGCGTTTTGATTATGCTTAATGAGATCCAAATGAAAGACCGATGACATTATAATCCCTCCTCAAATTTAATTGACCATTCTGGTTATCAAAAGGCCGCAGTCCATAAAGAAGCCGCATGATTAATTTGTAACCTTACTCTTCTATCGAAAAGCTTAATTTCACGATAAGCTCAGCCATCTCAAATGTCAATCTGTGGAAGTATATATTAGTGCGCAAGTGTTCCATATTACAAAAATCTCCGTAAGCCAGGTAGTAGGCCACTTCCAGAGCCTTTTAAGCATAGTAATATTCTTATGCTTATTTGAACAAACTCCACTGCAGGGTAGGCGATACCCGCTCCCAACCCACCCTGGCAGATCGATATATGCATCGGCGGAAATTCAGCCGGAGCAGGGAGCGAGGTGCGGAACTCAGCACAATAGGATCGATGGGCGGAGTGGAGCCGCTCCATGATTCGGGATGCTAGGCCCCCGAGCAGATTACAGGGACACGGTCCCGAAGCGCGGATCGGGAGCGCCGGGTGCGAGGGGCGTGTCCCAGCGGGGAGCAGGAACTCTGGAAAATCATCGGAACTTATTGCGGGGGCTGCATCGCCGCGGCTATCTGCGGGAACTTGATGCCGGCCTTCGGAACCCTGGCCTGGCGGCATGATGTTCCTCGACCACCGAGCGGCAGGCTCTGGCGGAGGGCCGCGAACATCCGCGCACTTAAATCGCGCAGCGCGCGCGGGTGAGCGCCGATCGGGCAGCCCGCAGCCAGGGCCGGAGCGGGGTAGGGACACAGTCCCGCGGCGCTGATCAGGATCGGGTTCACCGGGTGCAAGGGGCGTGTCCCGCTGCGTGATCATGGGAGCGTGATTTCAGAGTGCTGCATCCCCTACCGTCACATCGGGGAGCTGGTGCCGAAACCGAATCAGCCAGGCGGCTCGAGCGGGCGGGCACCGAGGCGGCAGCATGTCCCGGACGGCTGAATGGTCAGGTCGTCGGCAGCCGGGCGGGACTTGCGGAGCCGGGGTAGCCACCTTCGGATAATCCGTGATTATGTAAAGTGCCTCAGAAGCGCAGGGGGCACTTCCGGAGGGTATACATAATCACTATTATCGGATGGTGGCGGTGCTCCATGAGACATCTTCGGCACTGCAGGAGCAATTTGCACAAGGCTGCCGCAGCCGCGGCGGACCGAAGCGGAAGGCATGGAGCTTCGGGACAGAGCAGCTCACCGAGCGGAGGGCAACACCAGGCCGGAGCAGGGAGCGATGTGCGGAACTCAGCAGTATAAGATCATCGAGCTGAGTGGAGCCGCGACCGGATCCGGCAGCCAGGGCCCGGAGCGGGGCCCGGGACACAGTCCCGCAGCGCGCATCCAGCTTGCCAGGTGCGAGGGGCGTGTCCGTGGTGCCTAACATGTTTGCTAATTTGTTTTCCGTGTTTAAGCACCTGATGGTGCTACTGCCTGAGCATTGAGTTTTCTACTTATGTAGATGAGAGAAAAAAGAACAACAGATAAGACCACAGACAACCCCGCTATACTAAAAATCCCTTGAACAGATACAGTCCCGAACGCGTAAATAACATAGCTTGTAATCTGCATCGCTAAGAAATAAACAAACCCAATTGACAGTATCCTAATGGTATATCCTTTGGTCATTGCCCAACTTCTTTTTAGAGCCTCAATAGGTCCGACATTCTGGTCAATTATCAAGATCTGACCGGGTATAAGTCTGGCACTCCATATAATGCCGGGCACAATTAATAGTATAAAGCCGATACCGACAATAACCATATAAACAACCATGAATAGGAAAAGGTTGATTACCGTTTGGAAACTAATGATGTTGTTAAATTGCGGAGCAACATTATCAACTAACAATAATGCACCTTTCCAAAGCGCCGCATAAATGAATAGGCCAACGATGGTATAAATCCCTAAATGCCCATAAAATGAGCCTGGTAATGGATTTATAAACATATCGGGAGTTATAGGGGATAGCGCCAATCCCAATAGTACATTCAGAAGTAACATCAAAGAAAACACTTTGTGTTCATTCATTTGATGCCAACCGAATTTTAGAGCTTGCTTAACCGAAAATCCATCAGTGGAGGCTTCAAAGGCATTATGATCCATTGGACAGCTGATGCGATTTTCGACGAAAAAATTAGGAACTGGAGCTTCAGAGTGTGATATAATTTCGGTCTTATTGCGGATATCCTCTGTTGGTACCATTTTCCTTGTATCCTTTATTTCACTGTCTTCGGGAATTTGCTTATATTCCCGATATCTATTATCCCTCCAAAAATATGATAGCAGCCAAAGGAGCGCCACCAGCATTAGGAATCCCCACAATATTGTGCCTCCGAGACGATATGTTGACGCAGTGGTTTCTAGGTCTTTCTTTGCCTCAGCAGCCACTGAATCATAGATAACATTCTTCTCGTTTACCAACTGGTATATCTGCGCATTAATATATTTGACATTTTCTTGGTACGCTTTTTCTTTAGCCGCAATGTCTGCAGGCATATTTGCGTCGATATATTCTGTTTTTTCTCCTATCCTCCTATACCACTGAGCCTTACGCTCTTCATAGACACTATAAGAAAATGGGGAATTAGAATTTTCAAGTTCAATAGGATATTTAAGTTCAAATTGATTACTAAACATTGAATACAACTCTGAATATTGATTGTGTGCTTGAATCAAGCTCGGGTCAATATTTGAAGTTGATAAACTGGCCAGCTTGTCATCTGCTTCGGAGAGTCGAATTTGCAACTCCGGTTTCTTTGTGTAAACACGTATTTTTGCACGATTAATTTGATTTACATCCAGATCCTGATCAAAATAGGGAACGTCCTGATATCCGCCTGGCCCGTATGCTTTGGTCCAGGTCTGACCTGTCCATCGATCATGGTAATAGGTCGTTTTTACCCCATTTTTGCTTATTTGTTCTCCGTTATCCCATCTGAAACCATAAGCACCTGCCAAAAAGACTAGCAATATAGTAGGTATAACCCACCTCAATCTTAATCACCCCCTATTTATTAATACGAGGCAGTTTTGGCAAATCATGTTGTCTGTGCATGTGGCTCAACTAATTCCGACATTTTCCAAAATTATTAGTCATCTGGAAGGTATTGTGTTTCTATTTGTAGAATATCCCAGAAAACAATAAAGGAGGAACAAATTATGTTAAAAGCTACGGGGATTGTAAGCCGGGTGGACGAGCTGGGGCGCATCGTCATTCCGGTGGAGCTTCGGAAGGTGATGGATATCGGGGAGAAGGACCCCCTGGAGATATACACCGACGCTGAAAAGATTATTCTGAAGAAATATCAGCCAGCCTGCCTCTTTTGCGGAGACGCTGAGGGTTTGACTGTTCACCGGGGCAAAAATATATGCTTAGCGTGCCTTACTGAACTAACCAAGGAAACCGTATTTTATTTGCCCAAGGTGGTCTCATTGTAACTCGAAACGGCCCGGGCAGCGGTTGGCTTGGCCCGGGAGAAAGTATAGGAGAGGATTAATGATGGAAAACAGTAATTTAAGATTGGATAAACAATTGGCCGACCTGGCGCGGCTGACGACATTATATTGACGAGGAATTTGCCGCGAGCATTAACGAGAAAGACCGGGCAATATTAAATGAGGCGATGACCTTCCAGACGGCATGGGAGGACCTCTTTAGAGCCTCAATTAGGAAGACCGGTGAATTCTACCATACCTTATATCAATCGCTTTATAAGGCCGAAGTCACGCGATGTCAGGCTTTCTATCGCGATGTGAAGAATGGTTATCCGCAAATTGCCGACACTTTTTTTCCTGAATATGTGCGCCGGAGAGTGGAAGACAATTATGACGAACTCGACTACCCCTTTGAAATATCCCGGATCTTACCTTCCGGAAAATGATCAATACGGTGGTTGATTACCACACAGGTCGAATGACGCGTGGCTTGTACGGGAACGCTGAGGAATTAACAAATATCAAAGACACGAACTTTTGAAAAAGATATCAAAAAGAATTTATTGAAAGCAAAGTCACTTATCCTTCTCTAGTTGGCTCGAACATTAATTATATGTTTCAACACTCCAAGAAAGTTTCGTATTATTTTATGGATACTTCAGAAAACCAATGAAATCACCATAAGGCCGGAAAATATCCATGTGGCCGTGTTGGGCACGGGTTCTTATCAAGAGATCAAAATGAATGGAGCGTGATTTATTTTGTGGATGTTTCCGTTACTTATCATTAGTTTTTTAGCAGCAAGTGTTGCATTTGTAGGCTTCCTCGTATTTTTGATCAAGAAGAATCCAAGATGGAAAAAGTGGCTAGTTACTTCAATCGCCAGCATTATTATATTTATTGTCAGTGCCCTGGGCATTTCACAACAAAACCAACTGGCGCTCACCGGAGTAAATATACCGTATCCATTATCTCCAGTTTCCTCCGATATGATTAGATATAACATTCCCCAGATAGGCAGTGTGGATTTGCCAAGCACTATGGAGTTGCAGGGCGAGGCAAACATGCAATCTCTTGAAGCATATGAGAAAGCCGTCGGCCTTCCTGTCAGCGATAAAAGCTTTTTTTCGGCAAGGCAGAAAGACGGCGATAAATACTGCAGAGTCATAGTTGAATCTATACCGGGTAAAACAGGTGAATATGCAAAACTGACTCAAAACTTCACTGCCACAGATGCTGAACTTGCTACATTATCACAGCAAACCATGGGCGCTATGCGCAGTCAGATCGAACAGGTTCCGGGAAACAGGATGCTTGAATGGGCCCCCCCCTATGTCGATAATATTAATGGCATGACCGCCATTGTATTCAATTACCGTCGACAATTAGCAGATAATCCCCCTGTGTTGGTATGGGAGTATAGATTTCAGAATTTTGATCGCCTCGTCATTTTGACGATGAGTTATAGGGAGACCGAGAAGGCTTATTGGCAGCCCTTGTTGGATCGCAGTTTGGACACCTTTAGAATCACCAATATAATTTAGAGTAGCTCAAATAAGACTCAGATTATCAACTGCTACCTACGTTTTAGCTTCTCATAGAATGGAGTTATTATGCCAAGACACGGAAATCGGTTTCTTCTCCTGTTGCTTTTAATATGGTTATGCTCGTTAATCTGTGGATGCTCGTCGGCTAGAGAAGGTTCTCTCTCCACAAACAATAAGCTAGAACCTCAGGTCTTAAATATAGAAAGAGACGCCGAGTTTGATCCACTAGGTTATGCAGGAGCCAAGTGGGGTATGACTTATGACCAAGTAAAATCTGTTGTAGGCCCAGGTGGCTCTACAGATGATGGGGGATATATTCAGTTACGCGATGTATATGGCCGAAAAGCTCATGTCAACTATAACTTCAACGAAGGTCGATTGAACATAATAATTATTACCTTCTTAGAATCATATGACAAAAATCAAACTGATTTGTTGTTGCGGAAGAACATGTATTCCCAGACCCAACATTCCCTAGCCTATGATTATGGGGTTTTTCTCGTAGCCCCTGAAAAGGATGAAATAATAAACAATAAAGTGTGGTTGCAGGAGACAACAATTGAACATGTCCTGGATTATAGGAATGTAAATGATGTCCAGTATATGGTCGAACAGATTTTAGTATATAAAAGCACATAGTTCCCCTGACGTTGTAACGATCAGACTGCCAGTTATGTCTGTCCTAGAGGCTACTACGCCATTCTCCCGTAGCCTGGCCAGAGTCTCCTCATGCGGATGACCGTATCGGTTACCCTCCCCCACGGAAATCACTGCGACCTCCGGATTGACCCGGGCCAGGAATTCCGCGCTGGTGGATGAGGCGCTGCCGTGGTGGCCGACCTTGAGGATCTCGGCCCCTATGTCACCGGTCAGCATCTCTTCCGCCTCCTTCTCTGCATCACCAGTGAATAGGAATTCGATCTCCCCGCAGTCCAGCCGGACCACCACCGAATTATTGTTCACCCCCTCCCACTCCTCGGCACCGGTAAGAATGGCCAGCTCGATCCCGCCGAATTCATACACCTGGCGGTCATCGGCAGACCATGCGCACCCTTCGGCGAGGACACTCTCCTTATAGGATTCATATATGCGGGATTCAGCGGCCAGGCCGCTGTCCAGCACTTCCATCACATCAAAAGCCTCCAGCACGTCGGGAATTCCGCCGATATGGTCGCGGTGAGGATGGGTAGCGATGAGCAGTTCAATCTGGCCGTCCATCCCCTGCTGGCGGAGGTACTCCACCACCGTTTCCCCATCGCTCACGTCGCCGGCGTCGATCAGCACGTCATCATCACCGGGCAGCTGTATGTATATCGAATCGGCCTGGCCGACATCGATGAAGTGGACCTTCACTTGGTCTTCAGCCGGGAGAGTGGCCATCAGCGCCGGGCTGGACACCGGAATGCTGCCGCTGCTAATTGGCAGCATGTCCCCGCCCACTGACGAGCCCATGCTCACAAGGCTGCACATAACCAGGGTGGCCAGCCCTTTGACCAAACCGATCATCACCATGATCCCCCCTTCGTCCTGCTTACCTTTAATGCGACAACGACAGCGACTTATGCTTTACTCTCCAATCCTCGCCCTCCACCTTGATTCCTTCGCACATTTCCATGATCCGGGAGACGCAGCGGTAACCGATCTGATCCCCCAGCTGCTGCAAGCTGCAATTGGTGGTGAAGAAGGTGCTGCGCTGCATACGGTAGCGCAGGTCGATCAAGCTGTACAGCTGCTCCTCTACCCAGTCGGTCGGCTTCTGGGCGCCGATATCGTCCATGATCACTATCGCATCGCCCCGGCAGCGGCGCAGCAGCTCCCGGGTACTGGCCCAGATTCGGTCATCCCGGAGAGCCTCCCGCATTTTATCCTCCTTGAACGATTCCCGCAGCCTATCGAGCAGCTCCACCACCGAGACCAACGAGCAGTAATGGCCCTCGAAGACCGGTTCGTCATAGAATGGAGCTCTGCTGGGCGGTCTCCCGAAATGCCCGGGATTGTTTTCCACCACCGCCCGCAGTGTGGCCACGCTCAGGTGGCTCTTGCCGGTTCCCACCGGCCCCTGGAAGAAAAGGCCCCTGCCATCGACGAGATTATCCAGGCCCTGGCGGGCAAAGCTGCGGCAGACCCGGAGAGCCTTTTCCTGGTCGTAATTCTCCGGCCAATAATTGTCCAGGGTGGCAGCAGCCAACCGCGGCGGGATGTCGATAGATTGCCATATCGCCTGCAGCCGCCCTTCATCCTTAGTGGAAGAAGCTGTCGTACTCATCAGTTTCAGGTGCATAAGATTTTTTTCCCCTCATCATGCCGCGCTGATCGGGCCGGTCCCGCTCCTGGATCCTCATCATGTTGATCCGGTCATAATGTTTGCGCAGACGGTCGACGCCGAGGGTATTGGTCTGCCAGAAAGGATTGGACTGGGCAAACAGGATCACCTCCCGCACTTCATCCGGAGCCCGCCGGTCTTCCCGGATAATCTGTTCCATAATCTTGGCCCAGTACTGGAGATCAGGGGACTTGAACCCGGGCAGGTTCTCTTTGATCTTGGCCAACAACAGTTCCGATAAAAGAAATGGTTCTCTTTCTCTATTAAGAGAAGAAGAATGTATTTCAAATGTATTTATATCTTTCTTTAGATCAGGCTCTGCCTCCGGTAAAATCAGGGCTGAATCATCATCGACCATTGCCGGATCAGATAAGGCGACTGTTGTCGGTTGGGACAACCCATTACTTGTCGGTTCCGACAACCCCCCGCAGTCAACCCCGGCACTCTCATACAACCCCTGTACTTGTCTGATCGGATCGCCTGACCGTTCTTCAACTGAGCCGCGGTAAACTCCTTTGGCCCGGTTGGCCGCCACCTTCTCCAGGATTATATCTCCGCCCTCCCACTCGGCCACGTTGGTTACGAAACTATACACTGCCTTCTTGCCTGGCTTGTACTCCAGGCGCCGGATCATGTTCTTGCTTAAGAGCTGGCTGATCTGGCGGGACACGTAAGCGGTGGTGGTGCGCCCGGTGGCGGCAAAATCACTTAAGGAGATGGAGTCATTGGCGCGGTTCCAACCATTGGTGCGCCGCAGCACCTGCATGCAGATGCTCAGCTGGGTTCCGTTTAACCTGGCCAACGGCAAGGCCTCCAGGACCAGGTTGGGTATGCGGGTATAGCCGTCTTTATAATCCGCCTTGGGATTTTGCGGTTTGCGTTTTCTGCCCATAGTACACCCCTCTCAATATTTAGTTTGGCGTATGGCTGGCCCGGAGACTGAAAGTGAGCGGAGCCTGGTCAGCCTCCGGGGCAACCTTACATTATAAAGGCCGGACATACATGAGCCAGCCCCAGGCTGGCTTCCGAGCGATCTCTCCCATTAGATAGAGAAGTAATGATTCCGCTGGCTGCCAGGAGCACTGGCTGTCTTTTCTCAGGGTTGGATCACCATGTAGCCTTGAACCAGGATTGTTACTAATAAAAGAATAGCGGTCAGCCAATGGAGCACCAGGCCGGCTCGTTCAAACAGCCGCTCGATGGAGGACACGGTTGCTGCCTCCCGCAGCGGTTGTTCATCTATAGCGGGCCATCTTTCCATCGGGCCAGGGTCAACCGAGCGGCAGCTATTGGCCTGCATATTCTTGACCCGATTGGATACCGGCCGTATTCTGCAGCCGGACCTGCAGCTGCTGCCGGTACTTTTCGATCTCGAGCTTGGCGGTCCGGGCGGTCTGGATCATATCCAGCTGGTTCAGGGCTTGCCGGCACAACGTCTCGCCCCGCCGACAATCGATCGCTGCCAGAGCGTTCAGCTCATTGACGGTGGCAGCATGACATGCGTAAACGGTCGGCATATACTTTTTTCGAGGTGGTTATTAATGGCAAGAATGGACGCTGAACGGAAAATCATGAACCACAAGTTCCGCACCAGGCTGCGCGAGCTGCTGGTCGAGACCGGCCAAACCCAACGGGCCCTTGCCCAGGCGGCCGGGGTCAGCCCGGGAGTCATCTCCAAGTATCTGAGCGATCCCGACAGAGATCCCATGTTTCACATCGTGGCCCAGATCGCCCACCATTTCGACGTATCGCCGGAATGGCTGGGGGGCATGAGCGACGAGCGCACCCCATTCCAGCAAGGTTCCATCAACGACATCTATTTCCGTTTGTCCAACACCGGCAAGAACGAACTGTATCACTACGGCCAGTACCTGCTCAGCAAAGAGGAGCACCTGGAGGAAGGCGGCAGTCCCTATTTAGTGCGGCCCCGGGCTGAAGAATCGGCTGACATGGCGGGTGAGCTGGATGCTAGCGGCCAAGACCAGGCTAATCTCCAGATCATCCCCAAGGTGGCTGATTTTGCGATCACCATCACCGGGAGCTCGATGGAGCCACTGATTAAAGCCGGAACACTGGTCTTCGCCAAAGACCAGTCCAGCGCCGAAAACGGGGACATCGTAGCAGCGGAGGTGGACGGCCAAGTGACATGCCGGAGGTATTTTACTAAAGGAGGGAGGGTTGAGCTGCATCCGGTCAATGAGATGTTCGACAAGATTAAGAAGTATGAATCGATGCGGATTCTAGGGAAGGTGATAATATGAAAGGTTACATCCGCAGAACCAAGAGTGGCCGATGGGAAGGGCAGATAGAGCTGCCTCGCGGGCCGGACGGCAAGCGTCGGCGTAAGTCCGTCTTGGCCGATTACAAGCTGGAATGCCAGCGCAAGATGCATGAATACTTGCGGGCTGCTGCTACACAGACCAAAGGTGATTAGTGTTTCCTGGACCCCAACATTACGCCCTTAAGTACACACCACATTAAGGAGGTGAATGTATGCAAGGCTACGTCCATAAACGCAAGGACGGGCGCTGGGAAGGAAAGGTGGACCTGCCGCCCGGCTCCGACGGCAAGCGCCGTCAAAAATCCGTCTATGCCAACAAGCGGGCGGAATGCCAGCGCAAGTTAAACGAACTGATGTTTCAGTTGGAAAGTTCCGATTTCGCTGATGCTGGTCGGCTCACAGTCGACTGCTATTTGGAGGAGTGGTTCGAAGTGTATAAGGGCAAACTGGCGGATACTACTAAGCTCAGCCATAAGAACTATATATACAACCACTTGATCCCCCATTTCAAAGGATTCAAGCTGAAGGATCTAAAGCCGATCCTTGTCGAAGCGTTTTATAACGAGGAGCGAAAGAAATTTAGGGAGAAAACCATCCTGCAGATTCATCGCATTTTCTCCCGCGCCCTCAAGGACGCAGTAAGAAATGGCTTGATTAGAAGTAATCCCTGCCAGCTGGTGGATGCTCCGAGCCCGGATGATTATAATCCCACCATACCAGACGTGGCGGCATTCTATGAGATTCGGGACACAGCCGTTGGCACCGAACACGAACTGCCCGTTCTATTGGCTGGCCTGTGCGGCTTGCGCCGGGGTGAGGTCTTTGGTTTAACGTGGAACGATATTGATTTTTACCAGCGCACTCTTCGGGTCCGACAGGTTGTCTGTGAGGTGGGTCCGAATATGGTATTGAAGCCACCCAAAACCAAGAAGTCAGCTCGCACCATAGGCATTCCGGCTGAGTTGATGGTTGCATTGATGGAACGGAAATCGGTTGGATTCATATGCAGCCGCGATGGGAAACCGACCCACATCAGCAATTACTCGCTCCGTTTCAGCAAATTTCTCCAGCGCAACAATCTGCCTCATATCCGTTTTCACGATCTGCGGCATTTCCATGCTACCCTGATGCTGCAAGCCGGCCTGGACATTAAAATCGTGCAGGACCGCCTGGGCCATTCCAATATAGGCATGACCGCTCATTATCAGCATGTCCTGCCAGGAACTGATAAAGAGACCGTGGAAAAAATTGATGGATATTTACGTGGGTCAAAATGTGGGTCAAAGGAAAAATCCCAACAAAAAAGCTGAAACCAAATGTCTCAGCTAAAGCGATTCAAACCGCCTATATTACTGGCGGAGGCGTGTGCGAATCGAACACACCCACCGTGGGATCGCCACGGCGCAAACTGGATTTGAAGTCCAGGCGGCCCACCAGGACCGATCCGCCTCCCCATACACGCTTACTGATTATATTATCAGCAGCGGCTGTTTGTCAAATAGCTCCGACCTTTCACGAATCTATTTCTGGCGACTCGATTACCGATTCCACTTCGTAACCGCTGTCTTTCAATTTTTGGACCACTTCATCACAATCCAGTTCCTCGACACGAATAATCATCTTATATTTATCCCGTTGCCCATCGTAATAGGCTACCGTATTAAGGATGTTCTTGCCTGCTGCTGCTATTATCCCGGTTATCTTCGCAATAGTCCCGGGATGATCGTCCACATATAGGTCAATACGACTATGTGTTTTTCTAACCCCCAAAATGTCAATGAAGGCATCAAAAATATCGGTCTCCGTTACGATTCCCACCAACCTGCCCCCATCTATCACCGGTAGTCCGCTGACCCGGTGGATGCGCATCTTCTTGGCAGCCGTCTCAATATAATTTTCTGGACTTATGGTTATGACTTCCTGTTTCTTGGGAAGGATATCCTTGATCTTGGTTTTGGCCAGCAGATAATTCAGCTCGTGTATGCTCAAACTGGTAGCCGTCGATGGAGCCGCCTGATTTAGATCGCTTAAGGTTACAATCCCAACTACAGCTCCTTTGTCCATAACCGGTAAGCGGCGGATGTTGTTTTCTTTCATTAAGGAAAAGGCCTCATTTATGCTCGTTTCCTTGTTGACGGTGACTACTTTGAGGCTCATCCTCTCCTTCACTTTCATGCATCTGTCCTCCTTCACGAAACTCTTAACAGACTATACGAAGCCTAACCGCCCAAATATGCCTTCTTTACGTCCTCACTCTTGAGCAACTGTTCCGCAGTACCCTGTAGCACGATCTCACCGGTCTCAATAACAAAGGCTTTATGGGCTATTGAAAGAGCCATATTGGCATTCTGTTCGACTAACAGGATGGTGGTGCCACGCTCATTGATGTCCTTGATTATAGAAAAAATCTCCTTAACCAACAGCGGTGCTAAACCCATAGACGGCTCGTCCATCAACATCAGCTCTGGCCGGGCCATGAGCGCCCGTCCGATAGCCAGCATCTGTTGCTCACCGCCGCTAAGAGTCCCCGCTAATTGCCTGCGCCGTTCCTCCAACCGCGGGAATCTGGCGTAAACCGTTTCCATGTCGGCCTGAATCTCTTTTTTGTCCCGACGCAGATAGGCGCCCATTTCAAGGTTCTCCACCACTGTCATGGTTGAGAAAACACGTCGTCCTTCAGGTACCTGGGAGATCCCCAGTCCTACTATCTTTTCTGGGGCCACCCTGGTAATATCTATCCCCTTATATATTATAGTCCCGTTCCTGGGGCGAAGTATGCCGGAAATGGTGTTGAGCGTGGTCGTCTTTCCCGCTCCGTTAGCCCCAATCAGGGTTACAATGCTACCTTTTTCGACCTCCAGGGACAATTTTTTGAGGGCATGGATAGAGCCGTAGTAAACATCGATGTCTTTTATCTGCAGCATTAGTTAAGCTCCTCTCCCAGATAAGCCTCAATTACCTGCTTATTATTCCTAATCTCTTGTGGCAAACCCTCGGCGATTATCTGGCCGTAATCTAAAACATAGATTCTTTCACAGACCCCCATTACCAGGGACATATCATGTTCTATAAGCAATATTGCCAAACCGAATTCCTTGCGGATCATTTGTATCATCTGCATTAAACTATTGGTTTCCTGGGGGTTCATTCCCGCCGCCGGCTCATCCAGGATCAGCAATTTAGGCTGGGTAGCCAGTGCCCGGGATATTTCCAGGCGACGCTGTTCACCGTAGGGAAGGTTTTTAGCCAGCTCATCTCGCTTGTTATCCAGCTTGAATACTTCTAGGTACTTAAGCGCATCTTGCTCAATCTTCGCCTCCCCTTTAAAAAAAGCCGGGGTCCTCATTAGCGCCCCTAATACGCTATATTGCACGTCTTTATGGCAAGCTATCTTGACGTTGTCCAGTACGGAAAGCTCATTAAAGAGTCGTATATTTTGGAAAGTCCGGGCTATGCCCTGAGCGCAAATATTATAAGGGGTCATGCCGACTAAGTCCCGTCCCTCGAAGATAATCTGGCCCTGATCAGGTTTGTACACTCCGGTAATGAGATTGAAAACGGTGGTTTTACCAGCCCCATTGGGTCCTATCAGCCCTACCAGTTCATCCCGTCCCATATGGAAAGAGAAATTCATAACGGCACTCAATCCGCCAAATGATTTATATAACTTGTTAATACTCAAAATGGTCATTTGCGCCCACCCCAAATCCTGCCTAAGGTCTGCCGGCTAAACTCTTTGTTGCCCATCAATCCCTGAGGCCGATATATCATAACAATTATAAGTATCAACGCATACAAGATCATTCTAATCTCTGGAAAAGGCTGCAGAGCTGCGGTGAGGATGGTTATGAAGATAGCTGCTATCACCGCTCCGGTAGTACTGCCCAAGCCGCCCAGGACCACCATCACCAGGATATCGAATGACTTCATGAAGTTAAATGTCTCCGGTTTTATTATGTAAAAATAATGACCATATAAAGCACCGGCCAGACCAGCAAAACCAGCCCCGATTACGAAGGCCAATACTTTATACTTGGTGGTATTGATGCCCATCAATTCGGCGGCGATCTCATCCTCCCGGACCGAGATGATGGCTCGCCCATAGCTTGAGTTGACTAGGTTCACTACAACTATGAGGGTCAGCACCACCCCCCCGAACAACCATGCCCAAGTAGTAAGTTTAGGAATGCCGGATATCCCTGCCGGCCCGTTAACATAATCGATGTTCTGCAACACGACCCGGATAATCTCACCCAGCGCCAATGTTGCTATCGCTAGATAGTCTCCTTTAAGCCGCAGGGTTGGAACCCCGATAACGAATCCAGCCATACCGGCTGCAAGGGCTGCCCCCACCAATGCTGCCAAGAAGGGATAATCTAATTTAGTGGTCATGATCACCGCGGCATAAGCCCCTACAGCCATGAATCCAGCATGCCCAAGTGATAGCTGCCCGGTAAATCCGTTTATGAGGCTCAGACTAACCGCCAGGATAATGTTTATGCACATGGATGTCAGATTTATTTGGTAGTACTGGCTGAGCATTCGGGTCGAAATCCCATACTGAATCAGCGAAAACAATACCACCAGCAAAGCTGTCTCCAGTAAAATTTGAGTCCATTTTATTCTCTTCGTCTGCATTTTCTCACCTATACCTTTTCGCCGGTGTCTTTGCCAAATAGGCCGGTAGGCTTGATTAGCAGTATCAATATCAAGACCCCGAATGACACCGCATCACGGTAGAGACTGTTGCCGTAACCGCTTACTATTGTTTCCAACAGTCCTATTACGAAGCCCCCTACCATGGCTCCTGGAATTATGCCTATACCACCTAGAACAGCCGCGACAAAAGCCTTGAGCCCCGGAATAATTCCCATCAAAGGATTGATCGTTCCATAATACACACCTACCATGACCCCCGCTGCCGCTGCCAAGGCTGATCCAATCGCAAATGTCATGGAGATGGTTTTATCAACACTGATTCCCATGAGAACGGCTGCTTCCATATCCAACGAAACCGCCCGCATGGCTTTCCCGGTTTTGGTGTATTTTATTATGTATTGCAGAACCAGCATCAGAGCTACCGCTGACACAAATACAAATACATCTTTGTTTAGGATTGAGAGGCCCGCTATATCATAGGCTTTGACCGCAAATGCAGTTGCAGGGAAGACCTTCTGATTGGGACCGATAAAAAATATGGTTAGATATTCTAACAGGAATGAAACCCCGATGGCAGTAATCAGCGATGCGATTCGGGTTGAGTTGCGTAAGGGTCGATAAGCCACTTTTTCAATTATGATACCCAAAAGTGCACATGCGGTCATGGCCAATAACATGGCCACCGCTATGTTGGCGCCGAGGAGGGTAATTGAGAAAAAGCCCACAAAAGCGCCTACCATCATCACGTCGCCGTGGGCGAAATTGATGAGCTTAATTATCCCATAGACCATCGTGTATCCCAACGCAATCAGCGCGTAAATAGCCCCTAGGGATAACCCATTGACCAATTGTTGGATAAATTCCTGCAAATTATGCACATCTCCTCATTAGTGGACAAGAAAGGAAGGAATATCCTTCCTTTCTCGCTCGGGTTACTTAAGGTTGGATTCTGGAGTTCATGGTCTGTTTGCCATCCTTGAATTCAATAATGACTCCTGCCTTGATTGGATTGTGGTTGGCATCGATGGTCATATTGCCGGTAATCCCCTCGAAGTTCTTGATTTTAGCCAGAGCTTCAGCTAGTTTTACGGGATCTGCTGCTTGGGCATCCTTGAGGCCTTGGACCATTATCATTACTGAATCATACCCCAACGCCGCAAAGCCATCCGGTTCCTTATTGTATTTAGCTTTGAAGGCCTCTACGAAGGCTACAACCTTGGGATCTGTGTCCTGGGATGAGTAATGATTGGTGAAATATGTGTTATTGAGTGCATCTGCTTTGGCTACCGTAACCATGTCAGGAGAATCCCATCCGTCAGGTCCTCCGATTGGAACGGTAATACCCTGCTCACGCGCCTGTGCGATCAATGGAGCTACTTCCTGGTAATAACCCGGAACATAAATGAATTCGGGATTCAATCCTTTGATCCTGGTTAAAGTGGCTCTAAAATCGCGGTCATCTTTGACAAAACCTTCTGTGGCCAGGATAGTGCCGCCTTTCTCAGTAAATGTCTTCTTGAAATATTCGGCTAAACCTTTGGCATAATCGCTGGAGGTATCACCGTAGATGACGGCAGTTTTGACTTTTAGATTATCCGCTGCGAACTGAGCCATCAAAGTACCCTGAAAAGGATCAATGAAGCAAACCCTGAAAATATAATCCCGAGTGACCCCAGTCTTCTCATCCACCGTAACATTAGCTGCAGTAGCAGCGGGGGCGATTAGAGGAATCTTATTCTCGGTCATAATGGGTGTGCTGCCGGCCACATTACCACTGGTCAAAGGCCCAATCTGAGCTACGATTTTTTCGCCGACCAAGGCAGCGCTTACGCTCATCGCCTCATCAGCAAGTGACTTACAGTCTCTCACGATAGGATTCAGTTGTTTTCCCAGAACACCGCCAGCAGCGTTGATCTGCTCAATGGCCAGGATGGCTCCATCCTTGGCATTGGTACCATAACTGGCTACTCCTCCAGATAATTCCACGTTAAGACCTACGTTGATAACCTCTTGGGTGGGGGCAGGTTGTTGTGTCGTCGGTGCTTTTTGGCCGCACCCGGCAATGATTCCAAACATGAAAACCAGCGTAATCAGTATTGCTATCTTCTTTCTTTTAGAGCCTAACATCCAATTCCTCCTCCTTGTCAAATATAACCACGAATTCGATCCCAGATTAGTAAATTTATGCCCCCCCCTCTTCTTTTTTTCCCGGGATTGGATTGTATCTTACCCGTACATCACCGACCCGCCGAGTGAACCGGATTCTGTCGTAGTATTCGATCAAAGGCAGCGCATATTTCCGGGAGGTGTTCAAAATATCGCGGGCAGTGGCTAAAGTCAATTCCTTCTCCCGGTCAAAATGTTCGTTAAGCACCTGTCGCCCTTGCTCAATAGCAGTGCGGGTAAAATACAAGCCCTCGCTTATCTTAACCACCAGATCCTGTTCGATCAAGTAGGCCAAAACCTCACTTAATACATCCTCGGAAATCTCTGCCGCTTTGGCTAACTCCTCCATCTCAGGCGGGGCAAAGGCCTTATCCTGCATCAATTGCATTATTGCAGTTATCGCCTCCCCCTCTTTAGTCCCCACCTCAACCTGCTGACCCGGTATGCTGACCAGATTGTTCTTGATGACCAGGCGCCCCATCTCTTCCAAATATTTAAGTAAGGCATTAAAAATCCTGGGGTTGAAGTCAGCGAACAGGCGCGTCCGCATGTCTTCCTTGGGATATCCAGAGCGCAACGGATATCTGCGGTGATAATCGGTAATCATGACAACTATTTGGTCATATAAGATCTCCAATCCTCTTGTGCTTAGATAAATTCCGCTTTTGGCATCCAGGTTTATGATCGCCTCATCATCGAGTAACAACTGAATCTCTGCAGAAACAGCCGTTTCAACGCTGCCTGTCTTCCTGACAAGTTCCGTCATGCTTAGCGGTTGCAAGGAATTCTCAAGTTCATGTAGAACCAGGTCATACAGACTCCCCTCCTCCTTGACCGCCAGATCATTGAGCACATCTTCCCTAAATCTCTTCTGTTTAGGGGCGTTTGGGTCGATTACTGTTCCTCCGCCGATGGTATCAACCGGGGAGTAATAGCGTATTACGAACAGGTCTCCTTTAAAAGCTACCACCGGTTTCTCCATGACGATTTGAGCAAACGATTCTTCTCCAGGGCCTAATTCATCACGGTCAAGCAGCACTACTCGCCCCAGGGTTTCATCCGTGCCTAAGTGAAATCGTACACGATTCCAGTTGTGCAGGCTCCGCCGACTTCCTTCCAGAAGCCTCAGTCTTACGTCGACCCTATAACTGGGGATCAGAAATCCGGGTTCAGTCAGTAAATACCCCCTCTTTATCTCACTCACATCGACCCCTTGCAGGTTTACCGCCACCCTCTGCCCCGCCAGCGCCGTGGTAACCTTTTCATTGTGCACCTGTAAGGTACGTACCTTAACCATTTTTTGTACCGGCATCAACTCCAGCGTGTCGCCCACCTTGATCTGCCCCGACCATAGCGTCCCAGTGACTACTGTTCCAAATCCGGCTACGGTGAAAACCCTATCTATTGGCAATCTCGCCTTGCCGGTTATGGTTCTCTCAGTTATGGTAGACGCCACTCTCTCAATGGTCTCCAGCAGTTCCGTAATCCCCTCTCCGGTGACTGCCGATACGGCTACGATAGGCGCTCCCTTCAGAATTGTTCCGGCTACGTACTCGTTTATCTCATCTTCCACTAGCATAAGCCATTCCTCATCTACCAGGTCCTTCTTGGTAATGACTATGACGCCCTTTTCCACACCTAATAACTCTAAAATATCTCCATGTTCTCGGGTCTGGGGCATTACCCCCTCATCCGCAGCAATGGTGAAAAGAACCATATCGATACCGAAAGCCCCAGCTAACATATGGCGGATAAATCGTTCATGTCCGGGCACATCTACTATGGCCGCTTTTTGGCCGCTGGGAAGTAAAAACGGAGCAAATCCCAATTCAATTGATATCCCTCGTTGCTTTTCCTCCTTCAGTCGGTCAGTTTCTATCCCCGTAAGTTTCTTTACCAGGGTGGTCTTGCCATGGTCTATATGTCCAGCAGTTCCAATAACCAGTCTTTGCATCTCATTCCTCCGCCCTATTTGGATTGCAGGCGGCGGCCAGCATATTTATCACCAGTGCATCGTCCCTAGGGTCCACTGTGCGTAGGCTGATGAGCAGGGAATCTTCTTGGATGCGAGCTACTAATGCCGGTTCCATGCTCCTTAATGTCTGGGCAATTGTATTCAGACGCCTTTGAGCAAAAAACAATTGCACTGCGAATCCAGGCAGTTTATAGGCTGGATAAGCTCCCCCACCTACCATATCATCGGTAGGGGTGGTTTTAATAGCCAAAACTGCTTCTTCCGCCAATGCACTCTGCAGCGCCTCCTTCAAGGCCTCGGCTCGGGACGCCAACTCCTCTGGCTCCGTTACCAACATCCTTAGCACTGGAATATTGTTTAAAGGATCGCCGCTTAGATACTCCAAGAGAGTCCCTTCCAAGGCTGCTATGGTCATCTTGTCCACCCGCAGAGCTCTAGTTAGATGGTTTTTCTTCATTTTTTCTATATAATCCTTGCGGCCCACTATTATACCTGCTTGAGGTCCCCCCAACAGCTTGTCTCCGCTGAATGTAATCAGGTCTGCACCGGTATTTACGCTAGCCTGTACGGTAGGCTCTTCCTTTAGTCCCCATTCGCTAAGGTCAATCAGTATTCCGCTGCCCAAGTCTTGCATAACCGGAATGTTACGGGTCCTCCCCAGATCCACCAATTCGCCCAGCTCGACCTCAGCACTAAAGCCAACTATTTTATAGTTGGAGGTATGGGCGGCAAAAAGCAGGGCTGTGTTTTCATTAATCGCGTTAGCGTAATCACTTATGTATGTACGATTGGTAGTTCCAACCTCAATAAGCCGAGCTCCGCTTTGCTTCATTACCTCAGGGATTCTGAAGGCTCCACCGATCTCGACCAATTGTCCCCGGGACACGATAACTTCGTACCCTTGAGCGAGTGTGTTAAGACCCAACATCACCGCTGCCGCGTTGTTATTAACGACTAACCCGGCTTCCGCCCCCGTGAGCTTAACCAATAAATCTCCCACATGGCTGTAACGGGAACCGCGCTCCCCGCTCTCCAGGTCATATTCCAGGTTGTTATAATCGCGGGCCATATCCTGAAGATACACCAAGGCTCTCTTTCCTAAAGGAGCACGCCCGAGGTTGGTATGCAATACTACTCCGGTGCCGTTGATGACCTTTTGCAACGTACCACGATTGGCTTGTAACAACAACTCGTCCAAACGGGTTGCGATACACGCGCCAAGATACTCCCGGGAGGATTCCTCTCCGCTGGAACGCAATTTCTGCCGGACATCATCGACAGCCTGCCTAAGGTTGGCAATAACGAAATCCCGGTTGAATCGTTGCAGGTGATCTTGCACCGCTTTTGCCTCTATCATTTCATCTATAGAAGGAATATTCCTAAGGCTGCTCATCTCAAGCCTCCCTGATGCTTTGTGATGACCGGATTATTCTATAGTATACCTCTCTGCCAATTTCTTTTGTAGTCCTATAAATCAGTGCGGCCATGATCGATACCCCAATTAATCCAAAGATCGGATATATTTTGCCTACCAGTACAGAAAAGCTCTGCATGGAGAGGGGAATAGCCAGGGTAAGGCAGAGGAAGAGGCAGGCAGGATAGCTTAGCCCCGTGAACTGAGCAAATCGTTGGGTAAATCCATAAGCATTAGCCAACGCAGTGGTTATGATCCCCAGCCAGAGCACGACGGTATAAAGATGCTTGGCAGTCATGCTTACTTGACCGGCCACGAATAGCATAGGAACCTGATAAAATATTACTTCAGGCAGAAATTTACACAGAGCCAGGTAATTTAGGATAACCATGCCGCCCAGAGCCAGACCTCCCCAGGCTGCTCCTAGAATTCCGTTGCGTCGGTTGGTAATGCCCTGGTATTGGGTCAATACTACCATAGCCAGCGAAAAATTATATGACACATATAATACCGCACTGATTATCCAATTCCAATTTCTATCATGAAAAGCGGCTAAAACCCCTATATTATGAGGCTCGGGATGAACAATCAAGACGACATATCCTGATATTAGTATCATTAGGAATAATTTGACCGGCACCAGAAGATTGTATGAATAGATTAATCCTCTCTTGCCTGCTATTAACAAAACAACTACTACAGAATATGCTATTAGAATCCCCAATTCCTTGGGCAAATATAGATGCTCGTAGAAGACAGCGCCGCTAGCTGACAGCATAGTGCTCACCCCGAGGAATAAAAACACTGCAACCAGCACATCCACCAGCCCGCCTAACCGTTCACCTAAAAGGTAAATAAGAATATCCTGATAGTTGGATGCCTTTTGGGAGTGAGCCAAATACAGCAAACGAGCACCGCAGGCCGCAAACATCAGAGTTACCATAGCCGTTCCATGGATGCCATTGGACCCATAATAGACGAAAAACTGGACTATCTCCTGTCCCGATGCAAATCCAGCCCCTATCACTGCTCCCAAGTACCCCATCACAATCATCATCCGATATTTTATTACAGCCACCACCTTTCAAGCACGTATTAATAAATATTCGTCGCTCCCAAAAATAACCGCATAAAAATGTCCTATGGGGCAACAATAATTATTGAGACTTGATGGTTTGGAGGTATGGCATGCCAAATATTCCCAGGAAAATTGTTGCCCCGGCTCTATCCGTGCATTATTCTCACCCTAACTGCAGCGAGCTCTTAAAGAGTACCATCTATAGCCTACTCCGCCAGATGAATCCTCTCCTCGACCGAGATGTGGTTTACCTGTGTATAGGCACCGACCGGGCAACTGGTGATTGCTTGGGCCCGCTGGTTGGCACCTTTCTACAGCAGCGCTTACCTGGCTTGAATCTATTCGGCAACCTTGAACACCCGTCTCATGCTGCAAATCTGCCCGATGTAATTGACGAAATCAAGTTGTTGTATTCAGATCCAGTCATTGTGGCAATCGATGCCAGCTTGGGATGCGAGGATCGTGTAGGATACATTTCGGTACAAGAAGGCGGTCTAACTCCTGGAACGGCCCTGAAGAAGCGACTTCCCACGGTGGGTGATTTCCACATTTCGGCGGTTGTGAATGTAGGCGGCTATCTGGAGCAGATGGTTTTACAAAACACCAGATTATTCGTTGTGTATCGTATGGCTGACCTCATTTCCCAGGGACTTTGGGGAGCCCATATCCTTTACAACAGGGAGATGACGTTTCATTCAGAGTATTCCTACCAACCTGCGGCTGCGCAATAGCAAGCAATTAAATCCTGCTTATTGTAACTGAGTCCCACTATCTTCCTATCCCCCACCGTTATAGTATAATAATGATATTCCAATAACCCGCTTGGAATCAGGTAATAACCAGGATACCTAAATGAAACATTTCCTGGAGGGAGTACTATGGAGATTTTGTATCTGGACTGTTTCTCCGGAGTTTCCGGCGATATGATAATAGGCGCTCTGCTAGACTGCGGTGCCAATTGGGAGACCCTGCAGGAAGGTATAACATCCCTCGATATTGGTGTCCGTATTGCGGTAAACAAACAGATTCGGCAGGGGATTAGTTGTTCTTCATTTACAGTACAAGCAGATGAAGCTCCACAACGAAACCTCAGTTCCATCTCGACAATCATTTTGGAAAGTCCATTGCCTGCCGCTATCAAAACTAACTCTTTGTTGGTGTTTCGGAAGCTGGCTGCTGCTGAAGCTGAAGTGCACGGAGTGCATATAGATGACATCCACTTTCATGAACTTGGAGCGGTCGACACTATTGTTGATGTTGTTGGCACCTTTTTGTGCCTTGAATCAATGGGAATCAACAAAGTCTATGCTTCCAGCCTGCCATGGGCTCAGGGATTGGTAGATATAAGTCACGGACGTTACCCAGTGCCTGCACCTGCCACTGCCCTCCTTTTACAGGGCTATCCCTGTTATGCTGTCTCGACCCATTTAGAATTAGTTACTCCTACCGGAGCTGCTCTCTTGACTTCCATTGCTTCTCCTCGAGCGGATATGCCGCCGTTCACCCCGGTCAAGATAGGTTATGGCGCCGGTGTCTTTGTTCGGGACGACAGTGTTCCTAACCTGTTGCGAGCTGTCCGCGCTTCGGTATCTGATGGGAATTGCGAACTTGATTCTGTGGCTATTCTTGAGACTGAAGTAGATGATCTTAATCCGGAGATATTTTCATACCTCCACCATGTTTTCACCAAACACACCGACGTTTTGGATTTTTTTACTGAAGCTATACATATGAAGAAGAATCGCCCGGGAACGCTTATCACTTTGGTAACCCGCCCCCATGCAGTTGAGGAATTATCTCGCATACTTATCCGTGAAACTGGGTCACTCGGAGTAAGATTCCGTCTGCAGAACCGTTTCCTGGCCCCTAGGCGGGAAGAGGTTTTGACTACACCCTGGGGACCGGTTCGTATCAAGATCGCCAGGACCGGTTCTGGAGAGGTCCATATCAAACCAGAATTCGAAGATTGCGCCCTTATTGCCCAGCAAGAGCACGTTTCTCTCCTGAGCGTTTACGCTCGGGTTAATGAGCTCCTCGCTATCTCCAACAACAAACACGAATAAGTCCCTGTTGTTTCACGTGAAACACGGTCACATGTCAACCTGTTTCACGTGAAACCTTACAGTTTTGGTTCACCAATAACGTTTCCTGGTTAATCCCTCAGCTAATTAGACCACAGTAACCGACCCCTGCTCTTAATCATAAAATAGCCCCTCCAGTTTACTGGAGGGGCTCTCGGTGAAGTCAGTTATTTCCTGCCAACAACGTATTTTGTCTAGGCACCCATAATGTCTACCAATCGCTCCAGATCTTCGTCATCATAATAAGAGATTTCGATTTTTCCACCCCTGCGGCTGGTCTTGATTTCTACCTTGGTCCCCAACAACTGGCGCAGGCGCTCCTCCACCTCCATAATATCAGCACCTTTTCGGGACACCTTTTCTCCTGCGCCTTTATCCCTGGTCTTCTTTTCCGCATCCCGAACCGATAACTTGCCATTGATAATTTCATATGCTGCGGCTATCTGTTCACGCGAGGTGCGGAGTGATAACAGCGCCCGGGCATGTCCAGGCGATATCTTCTTCTTTTCTATCATTTCAATGATTTCCGGGCTGAGTTTTAACAGCCGAATAGTGTTGGCTATATATGCTCGGCTCTTGCCCACCCGTGCCGCCACCTGCTCTTGGGTATACTGATAATGCTCTAATAGGTTCTTAAATGCCTGGGCCTCTTCAATGGCTGACAAATCTTCCCTTTGCAGATTTTCTACTAAGGAAATTTCTGCAGCTTGAATATCCTCTATCTCCCTGATCAGCGCTGGCAAACTCTCCAGTCCTGCCAATTGCGCCGCCCTCCAACGTCTCTCTCCTGCTATTATCTCGTAATGGTCATCCTTCGGTCGTACAAGTACTGGCTGCAACACACCATGTTCCTTTATTGAATCCACCAGCTCCTGTAAAGCCTCGTCTTCAAAATTCTTGCGCGGTTGGTTTAGTTGAGGCACTATTTTATTCAACTCAAGGTTCAAGATTGGAGCAGAGTCCCCACCCTTGGCAGGCAGCAAAGCTTCCAATCCTCTACCTAAACCGCGTTCTCTCTTTGCCACGTTCCAATACCTCCCTGGCTAATTCTTGATACACCTCAGCCCCCTTGGAACGCGCGTCATACAGGGCAATCGGCTTGCCGTGGCTCGGCGCTTCACTAAGTCTAATATTGCGGGGGATGATAGTCTTATAAACATCCTTGCGAAAATGTTTTTTAACTTCATCTACCACTTGAATGGAAAGATTGGTTCGTCCATCAAACATGGTAAATACGATGCCTTCAACCCTGAGTTTGGGATTAAGCTGTCTCCGGACCAATTGAATTGTATCCATTAACTGGCTGAGCCCCTCCAGGGCGTAGTATTCACATTGTAAGGGAATCAATACCGAATCACACGCAGTGAGAGCATTGATGGTCAGTAATCCCAAAGAAGGAGGACAATCTATTATTATGTAGTCGTAATATTCGCTTATCGGAGCCAGTGCCAGTGCCAGTACTTGTTCGCGATTAGGGCGGTTCACCAACTCCACCTCAGCGCCAGCCAAATCAATAGTAGCAGGAATAAGGTCCAACCGATCCACCCGCGTAACAGTCATTACTTGGGGAAACTCCAAACCATCAACCATAAAGTCGTGCAGACAATACTTTAATCGTTTCCTATTGATCCCGAAACCGCTGGTAGCATTACCCTGCGGGTCGGCATCAACTAACAATACCTTGTTCCCCTCCAAGGCAACATAGGTAGCTAGGTTGATCGCCGTAGTGGTTTTACCAACTCCGCCTTTTTGATTGGCGACTGCAATAATTCGAGCCAATACTGCCCACCCTTCCTGGCCAAAATGCCCTCATACGGCATTTCGCAACACCTCTGTCCAGAAACGCGCTTCTGGTTGTTATTATATCAGAGCCGATTAATGTTTTTATGCTTTTCCCAAAAATCATCCCAATGAAAAAGCAGGGGGAGACCCTCCTGCTTGAACTATGGCATTTATTGGGAGGCGGTTTATCCCTTCACAACCGCGCGTGGCTGCCGTTTTAACTTGGGCACCCGGATGATGAATTCAAATTCGTCCTCTTTGTCGTTCTCAGTCATAACCATGTCTATCCCAATTTTACGAGCTCGATTCACAGTCTCCCTGATTGTGTTCATAAATATGCGTGCGTCTTTGATTACACTTGATACCTGTTGCCGGCTACTGCCATAATTCTTTTCCTGGGGTAGATTGTTATGCCGCAAATTTTCAACTATCTCTTCCGTATCTTTGACTGTCAGTTCTTTTTCATAAATGGCGAGCAGTACTTCTTTCTGGGTCTGCACTGAATTAATCTTTAACAGTGCTCGGGCGTGCCGCTCCGAAACCGTTTCTGTTACTATTAGGCATCGCACTTCCTTTGCAAGTTTAAGCAAACGTAATTTGTTGGCCACGTATGATTGACTGCGGCCTATACTGTGAGCAATCTCTTCCTGAGTCATACCAAAATTGTTGATCAGTCGCGTGTATGCTTCTGCTTCCTCAAAATAGTTTAGGTTTTTACGTTGCAGGTTTTCGATCAAAGAGACCGCAGCTACCTCACGGTCAGTGATATCGTGGATTATGGCCGGTATGGTCTTCTTCCCTATCATCTGGCAGGCTCTGAGTCTACGCTCACCGGCTATGAGCTGATAGCCAATACTAGACTTGCGTACTATAATCGGCTGAATCACCCCATGGTTGGATATCGACTGTGCTAATTCCTTTAGCTCCAAATCATTGAAATCCTTCCGGGGCTGGTAAGGATTGCGGCTGATTGCTTCCAATGGCAGATCCAGTACTTTGCGTGGGTTGACTTTCGCCAGCCATTTGTCAAACGGCTTCATTGCCTTCAGACCTCCTACAAGGGCCTTTTGGACGGTGTTCCAACCTTGCGGGGATATTGGGGTGGGGTAGGGTATAACTTACGCACCACCACTATTGCTCGGTCCCCTTCGTGAATTAGGTTGTATTGTCGAAATTCCTCCAAGCAACCGCCCAGCATATGCAGAGCTTGCTCGGCCTCGTCGATCTCTGACCTGAAATGGCTACCCTTCCATAATAATAGCCTGCCGCCAACCTTGATCAAGGGAATGCCGTATTCTAGCATTATTCGCATCGACGCTACCGCTCGGCTGGTGCATAAATCATATTCTTCCCGGTAGTTTTTGTCCCGACCGAGGCTCTCTACCCGATCTCTTATCACCTTGACATTTGATAGCTGCAGGTTTTCTACAACATGTTGCAAAAATCTGCTTTTCTTCATGTCCGCCTCGACCAGAGTCATTAGACAATCCGGCTCCGCCAGAGCCAATACCAAACCAGGGAACCCAGCACCAGTGCCTATGTCGATGACCCTCTGTCCGGATAAGTGATACCATTGCAGTATTTGAAGACTATCCCGTACGTGGTATTCCAGATCTGTTTTGGTGGTTTGGCGGCTAACTAGGTTATGCCGTTTATTCTCTTCCATCAATAACTGCAAGTATTCGTTTACATTTATTTCCATATGAGATGGCTAAATCCTTCTTTTTTCCATCGATATTAATAAAATATTAATATCGGCAGGGGTGACCCCAGAGATTCTTGAAGCTTGGCCTATCGATATCGGCCGGATCTCCTTTAATTTTTGCAATGCTTCATTTGATAGACTATAAACCTGTTCATAATCAATATCTTTAGGAATCTGCCTGTTCTCAAGCTTCTCGAAGCGGCGAACCTGCTCACGCTGCTTGTTAATGTAGCCTTCATATTTGCACTGTATCTGAATCTGGCTTATCACCTCATCATCCGCAGATCCCATCCAACCAGAGTCAATCAGGTCATCTATCCGGATTTCTGGGCGGCGCAGCAATTCCCAAAGGGAGGTGCGGTCACGCAGCGGAGCGCTGCTCCGAGAAGCCAGGTAACGGCTCATATCCCTGTCTGCAGGGGTGAAGCTGGTTGTCTGGAGGTGACGAATGCCCTTTTCCAAACGAGCTTTTTTTTCTCTAAATACTGCCCATCGGTAATCGTCCACCAAACCTATCTCACGCCCCATTTCCGTCAATCGCAGGTCAGCGTTGTCCTGTCTCAGCAACAGCCGGTATTCTGCTCGCGAAGTCAACATTCTATAGGGTTCGTCTGCATGCTTGGTGACCAGGTCATCGATCAGAACCCCGATATAGGCTTCACTTCTCTTCAATATAAAAGGCTCCCTTGCCTGTATCTTTAATGCCGCATTTATCCCAGCTATGAGACCCTGGGCAGCCGCCTCTTCATATCCTGAGGTTCCATTGATCTGCCCGGCAGTAAACAACCCGGCTACGACCTTATTCTCAAGGGTCAATCGAGCCTGAGATGGAATTACGTAATCATACTCTATGGCATAGCCTGTCCTAATCATGTGCACATTCTCCAAGCCTGGAATGCTTCTGAGAACTCTTATCTGAACATCTTCAGGCAGACTGGTATTCAGGCCCTGCACATACATTTCATCAGTATCCCGGCCCTCTGGCTCAATGAACAACTGGTGCGATGGTTTGTGTGAAAAGCGCACCACCTTATCTTCAAAAGACGGGCAATAACGTGGGCCGCGACCTTGAATAACCCCGGTAAACATCGGTGCCCGGTCTATATTCTCCATCACTATGCGATGGGTTTCAGGGGTGGAGTGGGTTAACCAACAAGATAGCTGTTCTCGTTGGGGTGGGGGACTAATGAAGGAAAACCTCCATGGATATTCATCCCCCGGCTGCTCCTCCATCCTTGTGAAATCCACCGTTTTGCGGTCAATGCGGGGAGGTGTCCCAGTTTTAAAACGGCCCAACTTTATCCCCATGGATTTCAGGCTGTCTGACAATCGGACGGCAGGGAACTGATTTCCCGGCCCTCCATCATAGATTACCTCTCCGGCAATTATTCTCCCCTTTAGATAGGTCCCTGTGGTCAAGACAATCGCCTGGCACTCATATCGGGCCCCGGTACGGGTCACCACGGCTTTGACCATGCTATCTTCAGTTTCTATATCTTCAACCTCGGCCATGAGCAAATCGAGCTTTGGCTGACCCAGTATCGTCTTAATCATTTCCCGGCCATATTCATGCTTGTCAGCTTGAGCCCTTAAAGCTTGCACAGCCGGTCCTTTTCCAGTGTTAATCATCCTCATCTGGATACTCGACTTGTCTATATTTACCCCCATTTCTCCGCCCAACGCATCAATTTCCCGCACCAGTTGGGCCTTGGCTGGACCACCGATGGAAGGATTGCAGGGCATTAATGCTATATATTCAACGCTCATTGTCACCAATAGGGTACGGCAACCCATACGGGCAGACGCTAAAGCTGCCTCGCAGCCAGCGTGCCCAGCCCCGATCACAATAATTTCATATCTACCTGCTTCATAGATCACATTATCACCTATTTCCCCACGCAGAAGTCATGAAAGATCCTGTCTATTACTTCTTCTTTTAATGACTTGCCGCTAATTTCCCCTAAGGTTTCCAGTGCGCCCCAAATATCGATCGCTAAACAATCCAACGGTACCGCCTTCAAGGTTTGTCTAGCGTTCCTCACTTGTTCATAGGTTCGTTCCAAAGCATCTTTTTGGCGAATGTTAACCATAATGTCAAGTCCATCTCCAGGTACAGCTCCGTTTAATACCATTTCTTCCACTGCTTTTTCCAGTTCCTCTAAACCTACTTCATTTATAACTGATGCACGTATGACCTTTACCCCGGCAAACATCTCCTCCAATTGTAATGGGCTGATTTTCTTGCTCTCTAAATCGTCCTTATTCACCAGCACAATGACCCTTCCCGGATCTACCAAATTGTATATGTCTATATCATCCTGGCTAATACCTTCAGCAATATCCAGCATGAAGATAAGTAGGTCCGCCCTCTCGATAACCTCACGGGATTTTTCCACTCCGATCTTTTCCACGCGGTCCTCTGTGAATCTTATCCCGGCAGTATCCATTATTTTTACAGGTATTCCCCTAATATTTATATAATCTTCCACAACATCCCGTGTGGTGCCCGGGATGTCCGTCACAATGGCTTTTTCCTTGCGCAGCAGAGCATTTAGAAGACTCGATTTGCCAACATTAGGCTTCCCGCAGATAACGACTACTACTCCATCCCGGTAAACCTCGTTTCGGCTCCCAGCTACCAATAGATTATTAAGCTTGTCTATTGTCTCTGTCAATAAACTCTGCGCTGCATCATAATCCAGATCACCGACCTCATCAGGAAAATCCAGGCTGGCTTCCACCATTGCATTAATCTGCACCAAGTTATCCTCAATTTCCTCTATATGCCTGCTTTTGCCTTCGAGTTGATGCATGGCCAACTGCAGACCCCGGTCGGTCTTGGCACGGATGATATCGATTACTGCTTCAGCCTGGCTTAAGTCCAAACGGCCATTGAGGAATGCCCGTTTGGTAAATTCTCCTGGTTCCGCTAACCTCAAGCCCAGATCCAGACATCTTTGTAGGCATCGACGAACGGGAAGACTGCCTCCATGACTGTTAATCTCAACCACGTCTTCTCCGGTATAACTGTGCGGAGCTCTCATTATGCCTATAACAACTTGGTCAATCTTTGATCCATCCTTATCGGTTATCCAGCCCAAAGTCAGACTGAAACCATCCTTATTAGCCAGTTTAATACCTTTGGCTGGACTGAATATCTGATCGACCCGTTCAATCACCCCATTACCACTCGCTCTTATTATACTGATTCCACCTTCCCCTGGGGGGGTAGACAGCGCAGCAATCAGTTCCTCACTCATCGATTTCACCCCCTTGGTCCGGGTCGGATTCTCCCATTTCTCCGTCTCTCTCACAGCTACCAATAATTCTTCCTAGTAAATATGAACTCATCCCGACTCGGTTTTCATGTTTGCGACTTTGATTGTAAAAGCCCGTTCACTCAACGTATTGTACGCTTCGTTTACGGGCTTTGCCAATGACTACTTTCTGGATGGCCTCTGACCGCTTATGCCTTGCATTGCGACCAGTCTCTTCATTAATAATATTATTTCTTTAACGCAATGACTACTTTTCGGTTGGGCTCATCCCCCATGGAGTAGGTTACCAATTGCGGGTCCTCTTGCAGAATTGTATGTACAATCCTTCTCTCCTGTGGATTCATGGGCCGCATTATCACATTCTTCTGGGTTTGCTTTACCTTTTCTGACAGCCTCAAGGCCAAGGCCTCCAATGATTGCTCCCGTTTTTTACGGTAGTCCTCTACATCTAATACAATTCGCATCTTCTGCTCCCGCTTGCGGTTAACCATCAACCCGGCAAGAAACTGCAATGCATTCAGCGTCTCTCCTTTACGGCCAATTAATAACCCCATGTCTTTACCCACTATATTAATCCTTGTGACACCATTGTCCCATTCGATATTATCGATCTGGTATTCTATTTTCATTTTTTGAAGGAGTTCTTCAACTACCTTACTTGCTTCATTCTCCGGCTTCTCAACTAATGAGACCCTAACTACCGCGGGTTTGTTTCCAATGAAACCCAATAACCTTTTGCTGGGTTCTTCCAGGACCTCTACAACTACATCATCCATATTGCATCCCAACTCATCTAAGGCTGCCTTTATCGCTTCATCAACGCTTTTTCCTTTTTTTTCGACTATCTGGCCTGGCATTTTTTCCTCTTCCTCCTTCATCCTTCTGGCTTTCGTCCCCTTTATCCGTCTCTATGGGAGTCGGTTTCGGCGTGTAATCAACCTGAACTCCTAATCCGGTATCGAGCTTCTCCATCCGGTGGGTGTAATTCACGTATAACTGTTGGAGGATACCCAGGATATTGAACGTAACCCAGTATAAACCCAGTCCGGCAGGCACTGTATAAGTGATGTAGCCCATCATAAGGGGCATAAAATACAGCATCGCTTTCTGGGTAGGGTCAGTGTTTTGGGTCGTAGATACCCGCTGCTGCAAATAGGTAGTCAGTGCTGCACACAACGGCAAAATAAACTTAGTAAGGTCAGGATCGTTTTTTACCAGTAGCGCTATGTCGTTAATCCACAAAAACCCTTTATGGGCTGCGTCCAAATACTGAAAATTGTATAGAGATTGGTAAAAAGCCAAGAAGATTGGCATTTGAATAAGGAGCGGCAAGCACCCTCCCATTGGGTTGACTCCGTGCTCCTTGTATAGTTCCATGGTCTTTTGCTGCAGCATCTGCTGGTCATCTTTGTATTTTTCCTGAATCCATTTAGCCTTGGGCTGGATTTCCTGCATGGCCCGCATTGATTTCATCTGCTTCTGGGTCAGAGGGAACAGAACCAATTTGATAATTATGGTCATGAATATTATCGCTAGTCCATAACTGGGGATGCCTATCTGAACTGTAAAGGTATAGGTCAGATTAATTACATCACTAAACCATTGTATAAACGCCTGCCACAAACGCCTACCCTACCCTTCAAGTACGGCTGTTGCCGTAACTATAATAATAACTCTTAATACACCTTTATGGGACGGGGTCGTAACCACCTGGATGAAAAGGATGACACCGGCTGATTCTTTTCACTGTCAGCCATCCTCCTCTTATTACCCCGTGTACTTGTATAGCTTCAATTGAATATTGGGAACAGGAGGGGTAAAATCGACAGACCGGTCGTTTAAACATACCTAGTTTTTGGTAGGTTTTAATAAGAAGAATCAAAGAATGTCTCACTTAACGTTAGCCTTTCTTATTAACCTTAAAAATTCACTCTCGATTAGCCCAAATGTGGCCTCTTTGACAGTATACCTGGCGACTATTACTATATCGTATCCCTTTGGCAGTCTGGCCAGGTTTCTGCGAACAACTTCTCTTATCTGCCGTTTGGCCCTGTTTCTAGTGACTGCATTACCTATCTTCTTTGATGTAACTATCCCAAATCTCCGGCCTTGGCCATTGCTCTGGACAATGAAAACAATCAGGTATTTTCCTGCAAACCTTCGCCCATTTTTATAAACGACACTGTATTGCTGGTTTCTGGTTATTCTCAAGTCCTTGTGCAGCATATGAGATCCTTAGAATGAAATAGTTATCAGGGTGTTAGGTGTCCAACTATGCAGTAAGCTTTTTCCGGCCCTTTAACCTCCGAAGGGCTATAATCTTTCTTCCTCCTGCAGTAGCCATCCTCTTTCTGAAGCCGTGAACTCTTTTCCTTTGTCTCTTCTTAGGTTGGTAGGTTCTTTTCATTGATTAGTTGCCCCCTTAATTTTTCCAGTACCTATTATTATATTTTCTCCGCCTCGAGCATGTCAAGGAACAGTGGATTTCTAAATACTTCTAATCACCTGAAAACTCTGCTAGTATATATAATGAATTCATTATGGTTGTCCATGTACTAAATCCGTTGATCCTTGATTGAGATGCCTTTACCGGCATCTATCCTTATTTATCATGTACTGTTACAATTCTAAGGAGGGCGGTTATGTCCCGTGATTTAACCTATGAACCATTATTTGAAGAGGTGCTGCAAAACTTCCGCCGCGAGATCGGTGCAACCAGCTTCGATATATGGTTTGCTGGGGTTACCTACAATACATACCGTGAAGATAAACTATACCTGATGGTCCTTAATGCTCTCTCCCGAGAGTGGATTGAATCCCGTTACCTTGAATTACTACAACAAAGGTTTCGCGAAGCCAGCAAAACTGATATTTCATTGGTTCTAATAACTGAACCATTGGTTGAAAAGGATGGATTCATATCCAACCTGAATCCCAAGTACACATTTAACACCTTTGTAGTTGGCAATAGCAACCGATTTGCCCATGCTGCCTGTTATGCTGTCGGAGAGGCACCGGCCCGAGCCTACAACCCCCTTTTTATCTATGGAGGTGTGGGTTTAGGAAAAACTCATCTAATGCAGGCAATTGCGCATCGTATCATTGAAAACCGTCCTTCCTATTCGGTCGTATATGTTTCTTCGGAACAGTTTACCAATGAGATAATCAGCGCCATACGTGATGATAGTACCCATGCTTTTCGCAACAAATATCGCAATGTGGATGTACTGTTGATAGATGACATCCAATTCCTAGCCGGTAAAGAGAGGACCCAGGAAGAATTTTTCCACACTTTCAACACATTATATGAAAACAATAAACAGGTCGTTATATCCAGCGACCGACCTCCCAAAAATATACCCACCCTGGAGGATAGGCTGCGCTCTCGCTTTGAATGGGGATTGATAACCGATATTCAGATCCCCGACTTGGAGACACGTATAGCTATATTACGCAAGAAAGCCAGCAATGATGAATTAAATATACCTATGGAGGTATTGGACTACATTGCTGACAACATTGACTCCAACATTCGTGAATTAGAAGGAGCCCTTGTCAGATTAGTCGCTTTTGCCACTATTAATAACCTTGCATTAAACATGGAAACTGCCAGTGAAGCTCTTAGAGATATACTTCCTCCTCCAATGCCAAAGATAATTACCATTGAATGTATTCAGAAGGAAGTATGCAAATATTATGGCATACAGCTTAACGAATTATTATCAAAGAAGAGAAACAAACAGCTGGTTTATCCTCGACACATAGCCATGTACCTGTGCCGGAAATTGACTGATGCCTCTTTTCCGCTGATCGGAGATCAGTTTGGGGGACGTGATCACACTACCGTTATGCATGGGGTTGAAAAAATAGAAAAGGAAGCTATGGTAAACCATTCTTTGTCTTCTACCTTAGAGCGAATCAGTAAGCAGTTGGACCCCCGGGCGGTCTTATAATCGAAAGATATCTACATCCTTGTCCACCATTTGCGTAGCCGTTATGTAGCCATATGTCGAAGCTTTTGCACATTTTTCACACTACTACGATTATTACGACTAATTTAATTATTAATTATTAAGAAACAGGAGGAGGCATATATGAAGTTTAATATCGAGAAAAGAGAGATATCAATTCTAACCACTTTAGTACATAGAGCTGCTGCAACTCGTACTACTGTACCGGTTCTCTCCGGTTTGCATATAAACATTAGTCGTGACAAAGGGCTTACCATGACCGCAACCGATATGGAGATAGGCATAAAAGCGTCAACCCTGAATGTGGACATCATTGAAGAAGGAAGCGTACTAGTTAACGCCACCTATTTTGCCGATTTTATTAAACTATTACCGGACACACTTATTACATTTAGCCTAAATCAATCCTCCGCCAAACTGTCTATTGGTTATGGTCGTTCTTCAAGTCGTCTTAATATTTATCAAGAAAGAGACTATCCTGATTTGCCTATTGGGAAAATGGAAAAACTATTTTCTATACCTCAGGATATTCTAAGAGAAGGATTGAGAAAGACCTCCTTTGCCACTGCTGTTAATCATTTTCGCCAGGTATTCACTGGAGTATTGTTCGACTGCGTTGGAGATGGAAATCTAAAGGTGGTGGCATCAGATACACACCGCATGGGATATTATAGCTATACTCTGCCACATACGGATGTAGAACCTACAAAATTCGTCATCCCTATGCGGACTGTAAATGAATTATTGCGTTTGTTGGAAGATAGTCCGGAAGAGATAAACATAGCTCTGTCAGATAATAATGTGGTTTTCTATAAAGAGAGTTTTGTTCTTGTTTCTAGGCTCATAGAGGGGCAATATCCAAATTATGAAACGGTTATACCCCCCCATTTCATTTCCGATCTTACAATCAAGACATCTATTTTGGCTTCCAGTCTGGGCCGAGCCAAGATAATGCCTACCGATGATAAGTTTCAAATTCAACATGTACGGTTCAGCCTTAAGGAAGGAGAGGTTGAATTGACAACCAACTCGGAGACTATGGGAGAAATATGTGAGGTCATTGATGATGTAACCATAGAGGGAGAAAAGGACATTAAAATAGCTTTTAATACAAATTACTTCCTAGAGGCAGTCAAAATGTTCGACGCGGAATGCGAGACGATAGTAATAAAGCTATCAGGACCTTTAAGCCCGGCTTTGATAAAGAATCCTGAAAAGGATAACTATCTGTATATACTGGTACCTATGCGGACAAATAATTAAAAAAGGTGATAAGTTTTTGAAGTTAGAAAGCCTAAAAATCAGGAATTTCCGCAATATTTCCCATATTGAGATGGCACCAAAACCAAGTCTCAACCTATTTACAGGAGACAATGGTCAAGGCAAGACTAATTTATTGGAAGCAATATTCGTTGTGGCTTGGGGCAATTCTTTTCGCCAGGCCAATGATTCCAACCTGGTCAAAAATGGAACGGATGGTTATAGTATTGTGGTTGATTACAGCAATGTAGAGAGATCCCTAAAAGCAGAACTCAGTTATACGAGAGATGGTGCAAAGCGAATGTTGATCAATCGGAAAAGGGTTGGACACCATCATAAAGATAGGCTGAGAGTTGTAATCTTTACGCCTGATGACCTCTTTTTAATCAAAGGTTCTCCTTCAAAGAGGAGAACCTTTTTAGATTCCGTCCTTCGGCAGATATCAAGCGAATACAATTATAATCTGGAAAATTATATGACTATCCTTAAGAAAAGGAATATTTTTCTAAAGCGAGAGCAAACTTCAATAAAGTCTTTTAAAATAATTAACGATTTATTTGTTGAAAACGCGGCAAGGGTGATAATCCAACGCTTAAATTTTATCAACATTCTGGAAGATATAAGTAAGAGCATCGACAACCAGATCAATGAGACTCAAGCTCAATTGAAAATGAAATACGCACTATCATTTATAATTGAGAGTGATAAAATCAATATGGATGTTTTACAGGAAGCCTTATATCAGCATATAGAGGAAAACAGCGGTGAAGAAATAAGGCGTAAAAAGACCTTGGTCGGACCTCATCTCGAAGATATAAACCTGTATTATGGGAATCAGCCGGCCAAGAATTATGCTTCTCAAGGACAACAACGCAATATTGCCATTAGCATGAAATTGGCCGAAGTACATGCCTTTCATAAAATAATGGGATATTACCCTATTTTATTATTGGATGATGTTTTGTCCGAGTTAGATGAAAAAAAAAAGGTGAGGTTGATAGCTTACTTGCGCCAATCTGAATTTCAGACGTTTCTTACTACTGTCAATACCGATGGAGTTGAAACCAATGGTATTCCCCAGTATCGTATAGAACATGGGCAACTGACATGAAAGGGGCGGGATCGTGTATTTGCATTTAGGAGACGATATCATAATATCTGGGGATAAGATAATAGCCATAATTAACTTGGATGAACCAGTATCCGAGGTATTGAAAGAACTCATTGATGATGCCGAATTAGATAAAATCCTTCAAACCATAAGCCGCAATGATAAGAAGAAAGCGTTAGTTTTGTGTGATGACTGTCATTACCTGTCGCCCATATCATCAAATACTCTGTTTAAAAGAGCGATTCAATTCCGCAAGGAGGTTTAATCGGTGATTACACCCGAAAATGGATACACTGCATCAGATATACAGGTGCTGGAAGGATTAGAAGCAGTCCGCAAACGGCCTAGTATGTATATAGGATCAACAGGGCCAAAGGGACTTCATCATCTGGTATTTGAAATCGTAGATAATAGTATTGATGAGGCAGTAGGAGGTTACTGCAACCGAATAGAAGTAGTCATAGATGACGACAACAGAGTGTGTGTCTCTGATAATGGGAGAGGCATTCCGGTAGACATTCATCCCCAGATGGGTATACCTGCCATTGAAGTAATTCTGACTACCTTACATTCAGGAGGCAAATTCGGGGGGAGCGGTTATGCGATCTCTGGAGGTTTGCATGGGGTAGGATTATCGGTAGTAAATGCACTATCGGCAAAAATGGAAGTTCAAGTGAGTAGGGACGGGAAAATATTCCAACAGGTCTATGAACGCGGCAAGCCCACGACCGCGTTGGAGATAGTAGGAGAAACAGAAGAAACGGGGACATCTATTTCATTTTACCCTGATGCCGAGATATTTGAGGAAACCGTCTTTGAACGTGATATTTTAATACAACGACTGCGCGAACTTGCTTATCTTAATCAGGGATTGCATATTATTTTCAGTGATATGCGGGGAAAAGAGCCTTACCAGATAGAATTCAAGTCAAGCGGGCTAATAGATTTTGTCAGCTATATAAATAAAAGCAAAGAAACGGTAAACCCTGAGCCCATATATTTTGAGACAAATAAGGATGATGTAATCGTCAAGACGGCTATTCAATACAATAATGGGTACAACGAAAACATCTATTCCTTTGCCAACAACATTCGGACCCAAGAAGGCGGAACTCATGAAACTGGATTCAAGAATGCACTTACCAGAGTTATCAACGACTATGCTAAGCGCAATAATATTTTAAAGGAAAATGATGCCAACCTTGCCGGAGAAGATATTCGGGAAGGTGTAACCGCAATAATATCGGTTATGGTAAAGGATCCTCAGTTTGAAGGGCAAACCAAAACAAAACTGGGCAATACCTATATAAGAGGAGTGGTTGATGCCGCGGTTTACGAAAGTGTCGAAGACTATCTTAATGAGTATCCAGCAACTGCCAAGAAAATACTGGAGAAAGCAATTTCTGCGCGCCGAGCTCGGGAGGCAGCACGGAAAGCCCGGGAATTGACCCGCCGCAAGAGCGCGCTGGAGTCAACCTCGCTGCCTGGCAAGCTGGCTGATTGCAGCAACAGGGATCCTGCCCAGTCGGAACTCTTCATCGTAGAGGGCGATTCCGCCGGTGGCTCTGCCAAACAAGGCCGTGACCGCACCTACCAGGCGATATTGCCAATTCGGGGTAAGATTCTGAACGTAGAGAAATCTCGACTTGACCGGGTTCTATCCAGTGAAGAGATCCGCAATCTGATAACCGCAATTGGTACCGGTATAGGTGAGGATTTTGACATCAATAAAGCCCGTTATCATAAAATATTCATTATGACAGATGCTGATGTCGATGGTTCACATATCAGAATTCTCTTGTTGACGTTTTTCTACCGTTATATGAAACAGTTGATAGAGCATGGGTATGTTTACATTGCCCAACCACCATTATATGGATTGAAGCGGGGAAAAGAAATTCATTATTTTTATAATGATAGCGAGATGAACCGGTTCCTGGACAGTTCCGACAAGAAATGGTCTATTCAAAGATATAAGGGTTTGGGAGAAATGGATCCAGAGCAATTATGGTCAACTACTATGAATGCGGACAACCGTACTATCCTCCAGGTCACTATCGATGATGCGATCCAAGCCGACGAAGCCTTTTCCAGTCTAATGGGTGATAATGTAGAGCCGCGCCGGGAATTTATCAGTGAAAATGCCCGTTACGTGGCTAACCTGGATATATAGGAGGTTGTTGCAAATTGGCTCAAGACAACCAGTTAAACAAAGTCATACCGATTGATATAGAAAAAGAAGTAAAAAAATCTTTCCTGGAATATTCGATGAGTGTCATCGTATCTCGGGCTTTGCCTGATGTGAGGGATGGACTTAAACCCGTTCATCGCCGCATATTATATGCCCTCTATGATCAGGGCATGACCCATGACAAGCCCCACAAGAAATCTGCGAACATAGTTGGCGAAGTCATGGGCAAATACCACCCTCATGGAGACGCTGCCATCTACCAGACCATGGTAAAAATGGCCCAGCCTTTTTCTATGCGTTACCCTTTGATAGATGGGCATGGGAATTTTGGCTCCATTGATGGGGACGCAGCTGCAGCCATGCGTTACACTGAATCACGCATGGCACGGATTGCCAGTGAGATGCTCAAAGATATAGATAAAGACACCGTCGACTGGCGGGCCAATTATGATGATAGCAGAGAAGAGCCCCAGGTGTTGCCCAGCCGAATTCCCAATTTACTAATCAATGGGTCGGCGGGAATCGCGGTGGGAATGGCCACCAACATTCCACCCCATAATATAGGAGAAATCGTTGCTGGTATAAAAATGGTGATAGATAATCCTGAAGTAACTATTGACGAACTGATGGAAGTAGTCCCCGGACCAGATTTCCCGACCGGCGGGATTATGGGCGAAAGGGGGATTCGCCAGGCATACGCTACCGGGCGCGGCATTCTGAAGGTAAGGGCTCGTTACCACGTTGAGGAGAAGAAGGGTGGTCGGAATGCCATCATAATAACCGAGGTACCCTATCAAGTCAACAAGGCCCGAATTGTTGAAAGGATAGCCAGCCTGGTTCGGGAGAAGAAACTTGATGGCATAGTCGATCTGCGGGATGAATCGGACCGCAACGGTATCAGGGTAGTGATTGAAACACGCCGGGAAGTGAATGCGGAAATAGTAATGAATAACCTTTATAAACATACCCAGTTGGAAGACAGTTTCGGCGTAATTATGCTCAGTCTGGTAAACGGACAGCCCAAAGTGCTCACTCTAAAGCAGATGATGGAACTCTTCATCCAACATCGCCAGGAAGTCATAACGCGCAGAACCAGCTATGATTTAAGATTAGCCCGTAATCGGCTGCACATATTGGAAGGGCTGCAAATAGCCCTGGACAATCTTGATGAAATCATAAACCTGATTAGACGATCTTCCAGCCGTGAGACAGCCAGAGAGGGGCTAATTAGTCAATTTGACCTAAGCGAAATTCAAGCCAATGCCATCTTGGATATGCGGCTAGTTCAGCTGACCGGTTTGGAAAGAGCCAAACTGGAAGAAGAACTGCACGGCTTGATTGACAAGATTGCCGATTTAGAGGATATCCTAGCCCGACCCGAGAGAGTCCTGGCGATTGTCAAAGAGGACTTGGATGACATTGAGGCTCATTATGGTGACAGTCGCCGAACGGAAATAACGTCAGAAAACATGGATTATGAGGATGAGGACTTTATTGAGGAGCATGAAGTAGTCATCACCTTAAGCCACAGGGGATATATTAAAAGGCAACCCCTGGATACGTTTCGGGCCCAAAAAAGGGGAGGGAAGGGGATAAGTTCCACCAGCACCCGTGCGGAGGACTTCGCTCACGATATTGTGGTTACCAGCGTGCTGGCCAATTTGTTCTTCTTCACCAATCAGGGCAGAGTTTTTTGTGCCAAGGCTCATCAGATACCAGAGTCCTCACGGCAGGCCAAAGGAATGGCCTTGATTAACTTCCTCGACTTGAGGCCAGGGGAGAAGGTTACTACCATTGTGGCTGCGCGCAGAATAGATGACCAGAGACATTTGATAATGGCTACCAAGCGGGGAATTGTCAAAAAAGTTCGAATATCTGACCTGGCTCATATCCGGAAAAGTGGAATATTAGCCATGAACCTGGGTGAGGAAGACGAATTGGTAGGTGTCATACGGGTGGATGGAAATGACCGGATAATGCTGGTAACCTCTTTAGGGCAGGCAATTATATTCGACGAGCAGCAGGTCCGCAGTATGGGGCGAGCAGCAGGGGGACTAAAGGGAATGAGGTTGGATCCAGGGGACTATGTGGTTGGAGTGGATAAAGAGCGTCCCGGTGGAGAAGTCTTCATGGTAACCGAAAACGGGTATGGCAAAAAAACTCCATTATCCGAATATCGCACCCAGAACAGGGGTGGAAAGGGACTTAAGACGATAAATGTTGACAACAAGAATGGTCCAATAGTAGGCTTTAAGGTGATTGTCGCAGGAGAGGAATTGGTGCTCCTGACCAGTGAGGGGCAGTTGATCAGGTTGGAGTCCGATGATGTGTCCACCCAGAAGAGGTATGCTCGCGGGGTGGTTTTGATGAAGACTTCAGAAAATGACCGGGTAGTAGCGGTGGCTCGATTCAAGATCGAAAAGGATGACTGAAACATCTTGAGCAATAGGGGATCTTTGGAGGTTAGAGAATGTACGAAACAGGTACTTTTAAAGTCAAAGCAGGCTTGGCCCAGATGCTTAAAGGCGGAGTGATAATGGATGTTACTACCGCTGAACAAGCTAAAATTGCAGAAACCGCAGGGGCTTGCGCGGTCATGGCACTGGAGCGGGTGCCAGCCGATATAAGGGCAGCAGGTGGAATTGCACGCATGGCGGATCCTAGTATAATTATGAAAATAATGGATGCCGTGACTATTCCGGTAATGGCCAAATGCCGAATAGGGCATTTGGCCGAAGCGCAGATTTTACAAGTTCTCGGAATAGACTATATAGATGAGAGCGAAGTGCTGACTCCCGCAGATGAAAAATACCATATCAACAAGCATCCATTCAAGGTGCCCTTCGTGTGCGGAGCCCGCAACTTGGGGGAGGCGCTGCGCCGCATTGGAGAGGGAGCGGCGATGATACGCACCAAAGGAGAACCAGGTACCGGCAACATAGTGGAAGCAGTACGACATATTCGCCAGGTCAACGATGAAATTCGTTGGGTAGCCAACCTGCCTGAAGAAGAGCTAATGACCGCGGCTAAGGAAATGGGTGCTCCCTACCACTTGGTAGTCGAGGTAGCTCAGCAGAAAAAGCTGCCAGTAGTTAATTTTGCTGCCGGCGGAATCGCTACCCCGGCTGATGCCGCCCTGATGATGCAGCTTGGCTGCGATGGTATATTTGTAGGTTCAGGTATATTTAAATCTGAAGATCCAGCCCGAAGGGCCAGAGCGATAGTGGCAGCCACGACCTATTTTAACGACCCAGCAGTTCTAGCAGAGATTTCAAGGGATCTGGGCGAGGCCATGTCCGGCATTGACATCATGACCATCAAACCTGAGGACAGGATGCAGGATCGTGGCTGGTAAAAAGATAGGGGTATTGGCCCTGCAGGGCGCCTTTTTGGAGCACGAGATAGCACTGGCGCGGTGCGGAGGCTCGTCCACCCAGGTAAGGACCGAGCGTGAACTGGAAACAGTCGATGCATTAATAATCCCAGGTGGGGAGAGCACTACCATCGGGAAACTGATGATAACCTATGGATTATATGAACCAATTCGCAAACGGGCTACTGAGGGGATGCCTATCTGGGGTACATGCGCAGGGATGATTCTGTTGGCCCGAGAGATAGTGGAAATGAATCAAGTCAGTTTAGGCTTAATGGACATTGCGGTGAGGAGAAATGCTTTTGGCAGACAGGTAGACAGCTTTGAAACTGAACTGGAAATAGAGGGATTGCCACCCAGCCGGGGCGTCTTTATTAGAGCTCCCTATGTGGAAAGGGTATGGGGCAATACCCGTGTCCTAAGTCGCTACAAGGATAAAATAATAATGGTTCGTGAGGATAACTTGCTGGCCACAGCATTTCATCCCGAACTGACGGATGATCTAACCATTCATCACTACTTCCTGCAAATGTAGAAGCAGCCTTATTGCCAAAGGAACGGCAGTGTAATATAATTACCAAAACAAAATCGAAGCCGATGATGGGGAAAAGTAGAACTCAGGGTTGTTCCAGAGAGCTGGTGGTTGGTGCGAACCAGTGAGACCTGGCTTTGAATTCCGCCCCGGAGGTCGCCTGGAAAACCAGTTGCGGGGGTCCCGTTACGACCATAGAGTGGGCGTTTATACGTCAACAAGGGTGGCAACGCGGGAAATCCTCTCGTCCCTGAGCGGGCGAGGGGCTTTTTTGATTTTAAAGCAGGAGGATTGTTCAGAAGATGAAAAGTGCCCAATATCTTTTGATACCAGGTCCCACCCCTATTCCTTTACGGGTGGCCCGGGCTATGGACCGACCGATGATTAACCATAGGGGCCCTGAATTTAAGATGATTATTGAGGATGTGGTAGCCGGTGTTAAGCGGATTTGTCGCACCCAGCAAAACCTTCTGATTTATCCGGCTTCCGGTACCGGAGGATTGGAAGCCGCGGTGGCCAACTTTATAGCACCGGGAGAAAAGGTTCTGGCAGTTTCTATCGGTGTGTTCGGGGACCGGTTTGCCGAAATAGCTGCCCGTTTTGGAGCCCGGGTTGAGAAAATGGACTTTCCGTGGGGGAGTGGAGCCGACCCCGACCGGATTAAAAGCAGGATAGAGAAAGACAAAAGTGGGGAAATTAAGGCCGTATTGATCACCCACAACGAGACATCGACTGGTGCCTGCAATGATATTGAAAACATTCGAAAAGCAATGGGGGATCATCCCGCCCTTTTCATGGTAGATGCGGTCAGCGGTCTGGCGGCTCATGATTTAAGAATGGATGAGTGGAACATTGATGTAATCGTAAGCGGGTCACAGAAAGCCTTTATGATTCCGCCTGGGCTTAGTTTCATGGCCTTTAGTCAAAATGCTCTTGCCAAACAGGAGGCTAACCCTAATAGTAGGTTCTATTGGGATGTAACCCTTGGCCTGCAGTATCAGGAGGCCGGCCAGACCCCCTTTACTCCGCCGATTTCCCTTTATTATGGGTTGCAGGAGGCTCTTAAGATGCTGGAGGAAGAAGGTTTGGAAAATGTGTTGACCCGTCATCGCAATTATCGGGACATGGTGCGCAGCAGCATTAGGGCGATGGGGCTGGAACTATTTACAAAAGATGCCTTTGCCTCCAACGCGGTGACTTCCATTTGTGCTCCACCGACAATTGGAGCTAATGTAATCCGAAAGTATATGCTGGAAGAATTCAACATAATCCTGGCCGGGGGACAACAGAAGCTTGACGATGTAATTTTTCGGATGGGACATCTAGGCTATATACGGGAATTGGATTTAATATCTGTATTGGCAGCCCTGGAGCTTACCCTAGTCAAATTCAAGTTTGATTTACAGTTGGGATCAGGAGTACATAAAGCCCAGGAGATTCTATTGAATTACCATATTTCCAAGCAGGAATAAGAGGAGGAACGGTTGTTATGGAAAAGAAAAAGGTAATCGTAACCGAAAGCATAGCTGATGAAGGGTTGAATTTACTAAAGACGGCTCTGGATGTCGACTATCGCAGCGGTATATCCAGAGAGGAACTCTTGGAGATTATAGATCAATACGATGCCCTAATTGTAAGAAGCGTAACCAAGGTAAACGAAGAATTGATAAAGCGGGGAACCCGATTAAAAGTGGTAGGCCGGGCCGGCAACGGCGTGGACAACATCGACGTGGATGTCTGTACTCGCTATGGAATAATAGTGGCCAATACCCCTGACAGCAATACTATTTCAGCGGCTGAGCAGACCATGAGTTTGCTATTATCATCGGTTCGTAATACGGCTTGGGCCAACAATGTCCTAAAAGCGGGTACTTGGGACCGTTCCCCATTTAGAGGCGCCGAATTATATGGCAAAACCGTAGGAATAGTTGGATTGGGCAGAATTGGCTCCATGGTAGCCACTCGCTGCCGGGCTTTCAATATGAAAGTAATAGCCTATGACCCTTATATTTCCGATGAGCGGTTTGAAAGATTTGGAACTGAGAAGAAGGACACATTGGAGGATCTCATTCGCGAAGCAGACATACTTACGGTTCATACTCCCCGAAATGAAGAGACGATGCACATGATCGACGATAGGATTCTAGCCTTGGCTAAGGACGGGGTGCGGGTAGTCAATTGCGCTCGGGGCGGAATAATCGAGGAGGCAGCTTTGTGCAGAGCTTTGGAGAGCGGTAAAGTAGCCTCAGCGGGGTTGGACGTCTACGAGAAAGAGCCGGCTTACAATAACCCGTTATTCAACTTTAGCAATACCGTCTGTACCCCCCATCTGGGAGCCGACACCCACGAAGCCCAGAAGAGGGTGGGTGAGACAATTGCCGAACAGGTTATTAAAGCACTGGAGGGAGGCATCGTCCCCAACGTGGTAAACCTGCCGACAGTCCTAAGCGATGAGTTAGAATACCTCCGCCCATATATTACGCTGGCGGAGAAGATGGGCAAGATTTACTATCAAATGTACAAAGCACCGGTTTCCAGGGTTGAAATTACCTATAGCGGACCGATCACCGTTAACGAAACTGAGATATTGACGATAGGTTTTCTTAAAGGCCTGTTGGAACCAGTCATGTGGGAAAAGGTCAACTATGTAAATGCACGCCTTACAGCGGAAGACCGGGGAATAAAGATCTTCGACATTAAGGAAGACGTGAGCCCCAAGCGATACAAGAACCTTATTTCGGTCAAGATTATTAGCGCCAAGAATCAGCTGGAGATCGAGGGAACCTTGTCCCGGGCGCGCAACCCACTGTTGGTTGATATCAACGGTTACGAAACGGAAACCAATTTATCAGGGTATGTGCTGATAGCAGAGAACGAAGATCGTCCTCGAGTGATTGGTCCCTTTGCTACCGCCTTGGGTGATGAGGGTATAAATATTTCAGGGATGAAGGTAGCCCCACATGCTAGCGGCGAGAAAGCTATTATGTTGCTGAATGTGGATAATAAGGTGGAAGATGATGCCCTCAATCGATTAGGGAAATTAGACGGCATTCTGGGGCGGCCTATATTACTTCATTTCTAAGGTAGCCGCACAATCAACTGTCAAGTGTGGGAAGATTAGAATCCGAAGGAGGGAAAGGAATGTTGGATGCCAAAATGGTCCGGGCCAATCCCGAGCTGGTCGAGACCGCCCTTCGTAATAGAAACCAAATCGGGCTGCTGGAGGACTTTTTAGCTCTGGACTCCCAAAGGAGAACATTGCTGGTGGAGGCTGAAGAAATAAAGAAGTTCCGCAACCAAGCCTCCCAGCAAGTCGGGCAAAAGATGAAGCAGGGGCAAGATGTTGAAGAACTGGTGGAAAGGGTCCGGCAAGCCGGACAAAAGATTAAAGAGCTGGACCAGAAATTGCATGAGGTCGAGACTTCCATAGAGAACATAATGCTTAATGTTCCCAATATTCCAGATGCCTCAGTGCCAGTAGGGTCTGATGAGCAAAGCAACCAAGAAGTACGGAACTGGGGTGAGCCATGCCAATTTGAGTTTGAACCCCAAGCCCACTGGGATATCGGGCCCAAACTGGGGATTCTGGATTTCGAGAGAGCTGCCAAATTATCCGGAGCTCGGTTCACCGTCTATAAAGGATTAGGGGCCCGACTGGAAAGAGCGATTATTAATTTCTTTCTTGACACCCATGTCTATAAACATGGTTATGAAGAGATCTTCCCTCCCTTTATGGTCAATCGGGAATGCATGGTAGGGACCGGTCAGTTGCCTAAATTTGCCGACGATATGTTCAAAGTGGAGGGGCGAGAGATGTACCTCGTCCCGACTGCGGAAGTCCCACTTACTAATCTTTATCGTGAAGAGATACTAGAGGAAAAAGACCTGCCGCGCTATATGACTGCCTATACCGCCTGCTTCAGGGCTGAAGCAGGATCGCATGGTCGTGATACCCGTGGAGTGATACGCCAGCATCAATTTAATAAGGTAGAATTGGTCAAGCTATCTACGCCAGATAAGTCCTTTGAGGAATTGGAGTCTATGACTCGAGATGCAGAAACAGTGTTGCAATTGCTGGGGCTTCCATATCGGGTTGTTTTGTTAAGTACGGGTGACATGGGGTTTTCCTCAGCCAAAACGTATGACATTGAAGTATGGATGCCCAGCTACAATGACTATAAAGAAATATCGTCCTGCTCCAATTGTCTGGATTTCCAGGCCCGGAGGGCTAATATCCGCTACCGGCCGGCTTCTAAAGAGAAGATACGGTATGTCCACACTTTGAACGGTTCTGGGGTAGCGGTGGGGCGGACGGTAGCAGCTATACTGGAAAACTATCAACAGCAAGATGGATCGGTAATAATCCCTCCGATCCTGAGGACCTATATGGGGGGCTTGGAACGAATCAAATAGGTCAGGGGCAAGGGCGATTGACAACGTCCTTGAAACTGTGCTATACTTGCTTTTGCACTGATTTAATCAGTGTATCCTTCTAGTGGAGGGGTGTCCGAGCGGTTGAAGGAGGCGGTCTTGAAAACCGTTGAACCTTTGCGGGTTCCGTGGGTTCGAATCCCACCTCCTCCGCCATTAAATAACCTGCGGATAGGCAACTGGACAAAGAAAGTTAGGGAGAGATGGCCGAGTTGGCTGAAGGCGCTCGCCTGCTAAGCGAGTAGACGGTGTTGAGCTGTCTCGAGGGTTCGAATCCCTCTCTCTCCGCCATTGATATTAGGCCAACAACTTAATATAATTATCTTGTGCGCCCGTAGCTCAGCTGGATAGAGTAACAGACTACGAATCTGGAGGTCCGGGGTTCGAATCCCTGCGGGCGCGCCATATTTTAGAACCTAATTAATAACCTGAATTGGATGAGAGCAGATAGTACTCGACTAGCGCCCGTAGCTCAGCAGGACAGAGCAACGGTTTCCTAAACCGTGTGCCAGGGGTTCGAGTCCCTTCGGGCGCACCATTTTGGTGGTGAATCCCTTCATGAGGGAAAATGAATACATGCGCCAGGCGTTGCAATTGGCGCAGGTGGCCTTTGCGGCCGGGGAGATTCCGGTAGGCGCAGTGGCTGTTTGGCAAGATGGGATAATCGCTCGGGCTCATAACGAAAAGGAGCGGCGCCAGGATGCTACTGCCCATGCGGAGTTACTAGTTCTGCAAAGAGCAGCCCAATACTTAAAACGTTGGCGGCTCCAAGATGTTACTATTTATAGCACCCTGGAGCCATGCCCCATGTGTGCAGGGGCAATGATAAATGCTCGTATACAGCGTTTGGTTTATGGCAGCCGCGACCAAAAGGCGGGGGCGGCTGGGTCCGTGATCGACTTGGTCAGGTATCCAGGCTTGAATCACCAAGTAGAAGTAATCCCTGATGTATTAGGGGAAGAGTGTACCCGTCTGATGAAGCAGTTTTTTGCCCGATTAAGGGATACCCAATTACACGGCGAGAAAAAATAATATCGCATGGAGAGATGGCCGAGTTCGGTTGAAGGCGCTCGACTCGAAATCGAGTAGGCGGCTAATCCCCGCCTCCAGGGTTCGAATCCCTGTCTCTCCGCCAGATAACAAGAACCGATCATTTAGCCAAGGGTCGGTTTTTTGATTTTTAAGACAACGCCCTAGTGGGATCCTAAGCATCAATGGAAAACAAAATGAGAACGACGACATTTGAGCAAGAGCGTGTCCGCAATAATACTGTTGGGATAGCTTATTACATGCACCAGCAACTGGAACCACTCCCAAGCTGATTAGGATACAAATCAAAAAATTTGTTGACGTAATGTTTGATAGCCAATAAAATAAGCATATCCGAAAGTAACAGGTCATAAAATCTATTACTAAAGGAGGTGTTGCGGAAAGAACGTGCGGGAAACCTAGTGCCACGATCAATCCCTTGGACAACGCCTCTTTTCATTTTTTCAGGGAAGTAGCTTAAGGAAAGGTTTGCTACATAATTGAAACAAGCCATTGTTTCATAAACATCATTGAATCCTCACCTTAACCTTGAGCTGGATTGGTAGCGGAACGGAAAATTAAAACGTAAGGAGGATTTCAGATGTCAGGACATGGAAGCGGATGGGCTAATCCCGCCCCGGCTGGACTAGTAGCATTGGGTGTCGCAGGTCTCACTTTTTATGCACTTTTGTCTGGTTCTGTAAGTGCAGGGGCTTTACCCCTTTTGGGTTGCTGGTTGATGGGCGGAGCTTTGGTTCAGTTTACGGTAGGTGTAATTGAGCTTAAGGAAGGCGCTCTTGTCGGAGGTAACGTGTTCCTATTCTTCTCGGGCTTTTTCATGCTGGCTGGTGGGCTGGAGATGTTTGTCAAATATTTTGGTGCAGCTTACAAATTCCCGATCCCCCTTGATGCACACATTGACGGATATGCTTGGATAATCTTATCCATAGCCCTTGTCTTTTTAACCCCGGTCTACATGAAATCATCCAATACAGTCATGGGCCTAATCCTCATATTGCTGACGCCAGCCGCGATCTTAGTGGCTCTCATGGACGGTGGCTGGATTGGGGCTACCCCGTGGAAACCGATTGCAGCCTATCTGTTGGGCGGAGTTGGATTATTGGGTGTTTATATGGCTAGTGCGATCTGGGTTAATAGTACGTTCGGTCGAACCATCATGCCGACCGGCAGCCCCATGATTAAATAGGACCGGAGCTTTGTACCAATTGGTATTTGCCCCGGAATGTGCGTTGATAAATGACGAAAGCCGGTGAGGTTTACTCGCCGGCTTTTCTATGGTATGCCCGGCACGGGCGCTGATACAAGTTGAAGTCTTGAGAAGCCAAGAATTAGATGCTCGAGGACAAGCAAACCTGTGCAGGGGCAAAAACCATAAATTCCCACTGGCAGCAATTTAGTATCTGAGGACTTGCGGGCCTTCATCGGATGAGGTACAATACTAAAGTCGTCATAATAGTAGCCCACTTGTGGTCAAGTTGGCTGTAAACGAAAACGCTGGAGAGGTGGCTGAGCTTGGCTGAAGGCGCTCGATTGGAAATCGAGTAGGCGGCTAATACCTGCCTCGCGGGTTCGAATCCCGCCCTCTCCGCCATTTTAGGATTTACAAGGGATTTCGGATTGGAACCGAAATCCCTTTTTGCAATTCCTTCGCAATAGGAAGAAAAAAAACGTCTATTTGCCGTCTGCTCCTGTTGGTGGAGGCAGTGCTATAGACACATTTTAAGGCAAGGTCATCCCCTTAAAATATAGGGGGGAACCGTGACTGACTGGCGAAGGCGTTGGTCGTTTATCTCAATTTCAAACCATGCGGAGGTAACGGGTAGAGTAAATCCAATTCGGCTGGGAAGGCCACGGGGAAAAAGCCTGACCTGTTTACCGCTGGAATCGTATACAGCGCCACTGGGGGCCACAATCTGGCTGTCCCGGACTACTTCGCCAAAAATCTTCAAAACGTCCTGAAGCTCGGAGACAATCATATAATCCCACAAATTGACATGGGTATCGGTATCATGACTGCTCAATTGTTTCAATGTAAACTCATCGATGGCTTCGCCAACTCCAACCAGGATACATTTAAGACAATTGCGATGGTTGTAGACTATTTCACTGGCTAATTGGTTTGTATACCGCTTAACATCATTTAAATCATCGATTTGACCATCGGTTATAAACACAACCATTGCAAGGGGAGCGGCTTGAAATTTATCGGCATAGTATTTAAGCGCTGGCAACAGAAGGGATCTATCGCCAAACATCATGTGATTCGGACCGTCTATGGTCAAGCTGGCAGCTTCATTAACCTTCAGGTCACCCACCGTTTCCAGTTGGCTCCCATTACCCCCGCTCCAATAGATAAGATGGGTTGAAGCATCTAAATCCATCTGACCGGCTAGATAGGTTATCAATTCTGGCGCAATGAAATCCAGAGTATTAGGTGATAGACGAATAAAGCCCTTTGCCAAAGCGTCGTTGACAGCCGGCCGCTGCAAGGACTTTGCCCTGCGTCCATCACGGTTTTCCGAGCTGATCCAGCCCTTATTCAGATAATCATTATAGTGTTTATATGGGATTGAACCGATTACCCGTCGGCCATACTCGACCTTCATCGAGGTACTGGCATCAAGGGCCACCCCAGTCTTCCAGGCACGGCTGAAGCTGCGTTGTGGCTCTACCAATAAAGTCAGCTGGATATGAATGAAATTACCGCGCTTCCGAACCGTTACATTACTGAACTCATTAATAGTGTCCTGAGCTGCAATGGTGAAATCGATGTTATTCAATTCGCCGATTGCTGAAAAATGATCATTAATTGACATGCTCTGCCTCCTGGGTATGGCGGCTTTGATGGTAATTTATTCTGACCGTTACCGAATATTCTAGCATGACTGGAACCGAAAAAGATATAGCTGGTGTTGAGTATGAAGAGGGTCTTTGCGGCAGCAACATCGGGAAAAACAGCAGCTAATAAGCCTGTAATACTATACTGGCAGCAGCGCCAATGATAATGAAGCCGGTGATGCGTACATACAGACTGAACCACTTGATTCCTACCCGTTCGTAGTATTTCAGTTCCATGAAACCAGAGGGATACACTATGAAAACAAGGCCAATGAAAGCTGCTAGCGCAGGGGTTATGATACTTTTGAAAAGAGGATTGCCGGTAATTAACTGCACCAGCAAGGCTCCAAAAAAGATCACCGTCCAGATCATCAAGATGTTCTTAAACCGCGGGACCGCATGGTTATGGGAATCAATAAAAGAGTGGAGGTCCTGCTTGCAGCGCTCGGAACAATAGGGCAGTTCCCGGGTGTACTTTTTGCTTTTCCCTATGATACGAACCGCTGTTCTTTGGTCGGCAGGCTTTCTTTTGCAGTACGCACATCTTGCCATGAGTCTTGCCTCGCTTTAAAATTCAGTAGTTATGAAAAAACATCGTGCGGACGATATTGTTATTATAATAATAATTATCATCAAATGTATATGATTGCTAGCCAACAAATCAGACCATTTTGAGATGGGCCTGGATGGGTTGCGATTTGACACGTCCATTGTAAAATGTTAAAAAGAGCAAAGGCGTTGTAGTCTACAACCAGCAACCAGACCATGACTTTGTAGTTGTAGGTAGGTTTGGATTAACTAATACTGAGGAGTAATGGGCATGAACAAAGATAATCCGCCCCTGTCAACCAATTTCATTCAAAACATTATCAACGAAGACCTAAAGAACGGTAAAAATGATGGTAGAGTTCATACCCGATTTCCTCCAGAACCCAACGGTTATTTGCATATTGGCCATGCCAAAGCCATCTGTCTCAATTTTGGCCTGGCGATTGCCAATAAAGGTTTGTGCAACCTGCGTTTCGATGACACCAATCCCAGCAAAGAGGATATCGAGTATGTGGAGTCAATACAGGCAGACGTTAAATGGCTGGGTTTTGATTGGGAAGATCGACTATTCTATGCCTCTGACTATTTCGATAAGCTATATGAATTTACCTTGGGACTCATAAAATCTGGGAACGCTTATGTCTGCGACCTAAGTGCCCAGGAAATACGCGAATATCGGGGGACACTGACCGAACCCGGTAAGGATAGCCCCTATAGAAATCGCAGTATTGAAGAGAATTTGGATTTGTTCCAACGTATGAAAGAAGGTGAGTTCCCAGACGGGTCGCGGGTGTTGCGGGCCAAGATCGATATGGCCTCCCCAAACCTGAATATGCGGGATCCGGTGCTCTACCGAATCTTGCGGTCTACCCATCATAGAACCGGTGATAACTGGTGTATATATCCCATGTATGATTACGCCCATCCCATTTCCGATGCCTTGGAAAGCATCACCCATTCCATCTGTACACTAGAGTTTGCTGACCACCGTCCCCTCTATGACTGGGTTCTGGATAAGGTGGACTACTCCGGGGATGCCAAAGGGCGGCCTCAGCAGATTGAATTTGCTCGGTTAAACCTGTCCCACACCGTGATGAGCAAGCGTAAACTGCGTGAATTGGTTATGGAGGGCTATGTTGACGGGTGGGATGATCCTCGTATGCCAACTATCTCCGGTCTTAGGCGCCGAGGATATACCCCTGAATCCATCCGCGATTTTTGTGACCGCATCGGTGTAGCCAAACGTGACAGCGTGGTTGATATTGCATTGTTGGAACATTGCATACGCGAGCAGCTAAACCAGCATGCACCTCGTGTTATGGCGGTTTTGCGTCCCTTGCGGGTAATTATCGACAACTATCCAGAAGATCAAGTTGAATGGCTGGAAGCCGAAAACAACCCGGAAAACCCATCTATGGGGAGCAGGCAAATCCCATTCTCTCGAGAGATTTTCATTGAGCAGGAAGACTTCATGGAAAATCCGCCCAAGAAATTCTTCCGTCTCTCGCCAGGTGGTGAGATACGGCTGAAAAGCGCTTACATCATTAAGTGTGAAGAAGTGGTGAAGGATGAGAATGGAGCCATAATAGAACTGCATTGCAGCTATGACCCCGACAGCCGCAGCGGCGGAGCTACTAGCGGAAGGAAAATAAAGGGGACCTCCCACTGGGTATCGGCCCAGCACGCCATAAAAGCTAAAGTAAGGCTTTACGACCACTTGTTTACCAGTGAAAACCCTGATGATTGTGAAGAAGAGGGGGCGGACTACAAGTCACAGCTGAATCCAGATTCCCTCCGAGTCCTTGATGATTGTAGGGTGGAACCGAGTTTGGCTGCCGCAGAACCAGGAAGCCGTTTCCAATTTCTGAGGCAGGGTTACTTCTGCGCAGACGCCATCGACAGCCAGGAAGGGCATTTGGTGTTCAATCGCATAGTCTCTCTGCGCGATACCTGGGCCAAGATTCAGAAGGAGAATAGATCGAACCAGTAGTGAGTACATGGTGATGTTATTAATTAACGGCCATGGCGGCAAATATAGACGAACAGCCCGCCCCTAACGAGGTTTCGTAAGCAGCGGGCTGTTTATATGCTATCATTTCGCGGTGAAAATCTGGGAACTTGTTAGTATAATGAAGGATGAAATTACATATGAGAAGAGGCTCCCGATAGGATGCAGATACATATATTGGCCAGTGGTAGCACCGGCAACGCTGTTTTGGTGGAGATGGGCGGCCGTAAGATATTAGTGGATGCCGGCATCAGTTGCCGGCGGATAGAGCGGGGATTAGCCGCTGTTGGCGTTACTGTGGGTGATCTGGATGGGATATTGATCACCCATGAGCATTCAGATCATATTAAGGGGGTACCGGTGCTGGTCAAAAAACATCGGGTGCCCGTATATGCCCGACCGGCTACCTGGGCTTGTATGACCGAGGCCCATAGTCTCCCCCGTGAATGTCGCCGGGAAATCGGCGATAAGATTGATTTCGGAGCTTTGCAGGTAATCCCCTTTCCTATTTCGCATGATGCCGTGGATCCGGTAGGATACGGTTTTTATTACAAAGATTATAAATGGGTCGTGGCTACCGACTTAGGAATGATAACTCGTTCGGTCGCCGAAGCCGTGGCTTATGCTGACGTCGCTGTGCTCGAGTCCAACCACGATCCGCAGATGCTGCAGACTGGGCCCTACCCTTACTACCTTAAGCAGCGGATCAGAGGGAAACAGGGCCATTTGTCCAATTATGAGGCCGGCTATCTTTTAGCAAGAATCCCTCGCGTGCGTCATATGCAGGTATTTCTGGCCCATCTCAGCCAGCACAATAATCTTCCCCAACTGGCCGAACGCACGGTGAGCGATGTTCTGCACGACCATAATTGTGCGGTGGGCGAGGATGTAGTCTTGCATCGTACTTTCCCGGACCGTACCGTAAGTCTGGTTTTATAAGCAGGGAAGTATCTGATTTGAGTTCCGGTCCCGATACGGTATTGATCCGACCAGTCCGGGTTATAATTAAGAAATCAATTAATGGACAACAACAGATGAGTTTCTAAGCAATTGATGTTTTGCCTTGAAATATTTACAGGGCTGCCTAAGGCGGTAACGAAGCCCTACGAAATCGGCCTTTCATCAGCCGGATCAAATAAAGGAGGTCAAAGATGGATCCGATACAAAAATTGCGGGACGGGCTAAATCATCTCGTGGCGGAAGCACTTAAGAAATCCCGAGAAGCCGAAATGCTCAGATTTGAGAGTGTGCCCGAATACGTCATAGAAGTACCACGCGATGAGGGACATGGTGATTTTTCCACTAATGCCGCCCTCCTCTTAGCCCGGCAGGCCCGGATGGCCCCCCGCCAGATTGCGGAAATAATCAAGACCCAGATGGACTTTAGTCTGGTACCTGAGCTTACCAGAGTGGAGATAGCGGGAGCTGGATTTATCAATTTCTTTCTGGACCAGTCTTGGCTATATAAGGTGCCGTCATTGGTGTTGAGTATGGGCGAAAGGTATGGCAGTAGCGCTCGCCAAAACAAGAAGGTACAGGTGGAGTTTGTCAGCGCCAATCCGACCGGCAATCTTCATATGGGCAATGCTCGAGGCGGGGCGATTGGCGATAGTTTGGCCAATGCGCTGGCCTTTGCCGGATACGAAGTGGAAAGGGAATTTTATATCAACGATGCCGGCAACCAGATAGAAATATTCGGTCAGTCCCTTGAAGCTAGGTATCTTCAATTGATGGGGGCTAAAATTGATTTTCCAGACGAAGGATACGCTGGGCAAGATGTTGTCGATACGGTCAAGAACATAATACGTGAATACAAAGATACTCTGCTGTCGATGGACTCTCAGGCCAGGCAGGCTTTTGTGGTGGATTATGCTCTTAAGGAAAAATTAGCATACATTAAAACCACGTTAGCTAATTTTGGTATTTACTACGATGTTTGGTTCAGTGAAAGAACACTGCATGAATCAGGTCAGATTATGCAGACCATCGATGAACTACGCCAGAAAGGCTATATATACGAAGAAGAGGGTGCTCTATGGTTCAAGTCCACTCTTTTTGGCGACGAAAAAGACGAGGTGGTGGTCCGGGCTAACGGATTACCCACTTATTTTGCTGCTGATATTGCATACCATAAAAATAAATTCGAGCGAGGATTTGATCGGGTCATTGATGTCTGGGGAGCAGACCATCATGGTCATGTAAGCCGTATGAAGGGGGCGCTTCAGGCCCTAGGATATGATCCGGACCGGCTGGAGATATTATTGATGCAACTGGTACGCTTATATCGGGGTGGAATCGTTGTCCGCATGTCTAAACGAACCGGAACTACCGTATCTCTGGATGAATTGATTGAAGAAGTCGGTAAGGATGCCGCCCGGTTTTTCTTTGTGATGCGCAGTGCGGACAGCCAGATGGAATTCGACCTTGATCTTGCCAAACAGAAAAACCAAGAAAATCCGGTCTATTATGTTCAGTATGCTCATGCCCGCATCCAGAGTATCTTTCGCCAAGCCCGGGCAGCTGGTCTTGATTTAAAAACTCCTAAAGAGGTGGATTATACCTTATTGGGACCAGAAGAACTGCAAATCCTGAGGAAGATTGCTGATTTTCCCCAGGAGGTTGCCGCAGCCGCTCGTACCATGGCACCACAGCGGATTGCGCGCTACGTGCTGGATCTGGCTGGACTATTCCATAGTTTTTACAATCACCATCGCGTATTGAACGAGAATGGCGCACTGCAGGATGCCCGTCTGCTGCTTATGGAAACGATTAGGATTACCATCAGTAACGGATTGAAAATAATCGGTGTATCAGCGCCGGATCAAATGTAGGAGGGATCTTATGCAAGGCAGGAAGAAAAGTGAATCCGATTGGGCTCTGGAAATACTGTCGGAACGTAAGGAGCCAGTATTTTATGCAGAGTTGATCCGGGAAATTGCCAACCGGATGAACCGGCAGACAGATGCCGCTACCCTTACCTCAATCTATACCAGAATAAATCTGGACAAGCGCTTGATTTACCAAGGTGATGGCTATTGGTACTTTGACTCCAGCAAGATATATAGAGAGGTATAGCCATGAAGATCTGGTGGAGGGGACACGCCTCATTCGTAATCCAAACCGAAGGGAAAAAGATAGTTACCGATCCATTCGACGATAAACTGGGTTATCCTCTGAAGCCGCTTAAGGCTGATATCGTTACCGTAAGCCATGATCACTGGGACCATAATGCGGTCGAGACAGTACAGGGGCGCCCACATGTAATACGTGATATTGGAATCACGGATATCGATGGGATTAAGGTGGAAGGGATCGCAACCTTCCATGACCATCAGGCCGGCCGGAATAGAGGTCCCAACATTATTTTTAGAATCAACGCCGAGGGGCTAAGCCTGGCCCACCTTGGCGACTTGGGGCATTCGCTGGATAAAGCGCAGATAGAGAAGATAGGGAATGTTGATATTCTGCTTGTGCCTGTAGGAGGAACGTATACCATCGATGCCAGCGAAGCACAGGAATTGGTTACAGAACTACGCCCCAAGATAGTTATTCCCATGCACTTTTCGACCCCTCATCTTTCCTTTAGCCTGGCTCCCCTGGAACAGTTCACATCCTATTATGACAAGGTGGTTAAGAAGCCATATCTGGAAACCAGCGCTGAGGGAATTGGCGGCCAAACCAGGATCATCGTGCTTGACTATCTTTCTAGTTGACCCGCCTCAGTTAGGAGCGTTAAAATTCAATAGGTTGGGATGCAATTCGGGAAAGAGAGGTCGAATAAGTGACAAAGTACATTTTTATTACCGGTGGCGTCGTCTCTTCTCTGGGTAAGGGTATTACAGCCGCATCATTGGGCAGACTACTGAAGAGCCGCGGGCTCAAATTGGCCTTACAGAAGTTTGATCCGTATATAAACGTAGACCCCGGTACGATGAGCCCCTATCAGCATGGGGAAGTATTTGTCACCGAAGATGGTGCGGAAACGGACCTGGATGTCGGCCATTATGAGAGGTTTGTGGATGAGAACCTGACCCAATTCGCCAATTGTACCACCGGCCGTATTTACCAGACAGTATTGGACAAAGAACGGCGCGGGGACTACCTGGGGCAGACTGTACAGGTTATACCGCATGTCACGAATGAAATAAAAGAAAAAGTAGTCGCCATAGAGAGCAGCACCCATCCTGATGTAGTTATAACTGAAATCGGTGGTACGGTTGGAGATATCGAATCCCTGCCTTTTCTGGAAGCGATCCGCCAGTTGAAATTTGACTTGGGCAAAGACCGGGTCATGTACATACACGTCACCCTTATCCCTTACATTGAGGCAGCTGGTGAGCTTAAAACCAAGCCCAGTCAGCATAGCGTGAAAGAGCTGCGCAGCATCGGGATACAACCGGATATTTTGGTATGCCGCACCGTCAAACCACTGTCGGAAGACATCAAAGCTAAGCTGGCCCTTTTCTGTGACGTTGATAAGGAAGCAGTCATTGAATTGGGTGATGCTCATTCTATATACGAAGTGCCATTAATGCTAGCTCAGGAAGGACTGGATCGGGAAGTAATCAAACGATTGGGAATCGCGTGCGGGGAAGCTGATCTGAATGAATGGGCAGAGATGGTTAACCGCATTCAGAACCTGGACAAGAAGATTACCTTGGGGCTGGTTGGTAAGTATGTCGGACTTCCCGATGCCTATTTAAGCATTGTTGAATCACTGAAACATGCAGGATTCCAATATAGTTGTCAGGTTGATATCCGCTGGATAGATGCCGAGGACGTTGAGAAGTTGGGTGCGGCAGCCCTTCTTGACGGGGTTGATGCCATCCTGGTGCCAGGAGGTTTTGGTGAGCGGGGCATTGAAGGTAAGATAGCCACGGCCGGATATGCCAGGAAAATGGGGATACCATTCCTGGGGATTTGCCTGGGCATGCAGTGTGCGGTAATCGAATTTGGACGGAATGTTTGCGGACTGCCAGGAGCCAACAGTATTGAATTCGACCCGGTTACCCTCTACCCTGTTGTCCATCTCATGGAAGAGCAAGAGAATATAGATTATAAGGGAGGCACGATGCGCTTGGGGGTATACGATTGCCAGCTCGTGCCAGGCTCAAAAGCAAGGGAGGTCTATGGAGTGCCGGAGATCAAGGAACGGCACCGCCACCGTTATGAGATCAACAACCGATATAGGACTGTTTTTGAAAGTAAAGGGATGAAGATAAGCGGGATAAACCCCGACAAGGATTTGGTTGAAATAATAGAAATACCGGAACATCCATGGTTTGTTGGCTGCCAGTTCCATCCTGAGTTCAAATCCCGCCCCAATCGTCCGCACCCTCTGTTCCTAGGATTAGTTAAAGCTGCAATAAAGTAGGATTAAACCGGCGGGCTGCGAGGCTCGCCGGTTAGTGCCAAGCATAGTTGATTGTTATAGTGCAAAGAATAGAATAGCTTTGCATGGGGAGATTTGCGCGTGTTTACAACCAGAATCATTGATTGTAAGGAAAAAGACCGTTATGACCAATTTGTCCATTCCCATCCGAAAGGGCACTTTTCACAGACCTGGGAATGGGGGGCAGTAAAGCAAGGAATGGGTTGGGAACCACTGCCGTTGATATTGGAAGAGGATGGCCAAATCCGAGCCAGTTTGCTAATCCTCAAACGAAGAATACCATTACCGGGATTGAAGACATGTATATTTTATTCCCCCCGAGGCCCAGTCGTTGACATTGCTAATCCCGAGCTGTGCCGGGAGCTTTTCAGAGGGGCAGAAAGGGCGGCCCGCGATCACCGGGCCATATTCCTGAAAATTGACCCGGACGTACCTGTTACCAATAGTGATTTCATGGGCACCCTGGAAAAGTGCAAATTCAGGCGCAATGATACCGGGCTTGATTTTGAGGGAGTGCAGCCAGCTTTCGTATTTCGCTTGGACTTAACTTCGGATGAGGAGCAACTGCTGGCCAACATGCACAGTAAAACCCGTTATAATATTAGGTTGGCGATCAAGAAGGGGGTTACGATAAGAAAGGCCAGCGGCAAAGAAGAATTGCCCGCCTTCTACTCCATCCTGCAGGAGACAGCTAAGCGGGATCGGTTCTTGATCAGAGGTTATGAATATTTTGAAATGATGTGGGATCAGTTGGTCGAGACAGGCCTGGCTGAGATCTTTCTGGCCATGTATCAGGGAAAGATTATCTCCGGTACTCTGGCTTTAAAACTGGGTGATAAAGCGTGGTATTTGTATGGTGCATCCAGTAATGAGTATCGTAATGTGATGCCGAATTACTTGATTCAATGGGAGATGATACGTTGGGCTCGTGCCCACGGATGCAAGATATACGATTTCCGAGGGGTATCTGGTGATCTGGACGAAAGCAACCCCCTCTATGGGTTATATAGGTTCAAGAAAGGATTCAATGGGGATTTCATCGAATTTGTAGGGGATTGGGACAGGGTCTACTCGCTTGGCCTTTATTGGGTGTGGACCAAGCTCCTGCCGTTTTATCGCAAGATGGCGCGCCGGCGAGCTGGAATAGAAGCGTCTCCAAGAGAAGATTAGGATCGGCAATCATGAATAAATGGATCGAGATAAGTGTTGCGGCCATTGAAAATAATCTCCGGGAAGTACAATCGAGGCTTAATGCGGGAACCAAGCTAATTGCCGTTATCAAGGCCAACGCATATGGCCATGGGGCGGTTGAGACGGCCCGCATTTTGTACGGTCTTGGGGTAGATTATTTTGCCGTGAGTTTTCTGGAGGAAGCGCTGCAGCTGAGAGAAGCGGGGATCCAGGCCAGCTTGTTGGTGTTCAGCCCGGTGATTGACGAGACGGGAATGAGAAAGGCTGTCGCCAATGGGCTGACGTTAACCATTGCGTCCGAGAGCGATCAGCGATTAGCTGAGGCCATATGCTTGGAAACTGGCCAAGCTATGAAGATACATATGAAGGTCGATACTGGGTTGGGTCGTTTCGGGCTTAATGAGGAGCAGGCCTTTGCAGTATGGGAGAAAATCAAAGATTGCAGATGTATTGAACTTGAGGGAATATATACTCACACCGCCGATCCGTCTTCGTCCCGATTAGCCGAAAAGCAGTTTCAACGTTTCATGCAGTTGATAACCAGGCTTGAACAGGTTGGGGCGAGTTTTCCAATCAAGCACATCGCCAACAGCACCATTTTTTTGAGATCACCCTATATGCATCTTGATGCAGTGAGAATAGGGACGCTTTTATCAGGACAGCACCCAGTCGGGAATTTTTCGGAACGCTTGCAGCTGCAGGATCCGTATACTTTTAAAAGCCGGGTAATATCAATCAGGGAATTGCCCAAGGGCACCCGGTTAGGATACTATGGCACTTACCGGCTAAAGAAGGATGCTCAGATAGCAGTAGTGCCGGTAGGTTTTCATGATGGCTTGGCTTTGGAAGTGGCCAACAAACCAGTTGACATGTGGGACATGCTTAAAAAACTCGTTAAAATTGTTTTAGGATATATAGGCTGGCCGGGGCAGGAGATTAATGTCACCATTAGCGGGGTAAACTGCGCCATACGGGGCAAAGTGTTTATGCAAATGGCCCTGGTAGAAATCCCCCTAGGAATGAAAGTAGCCATCGGGGATGAAGTGGTGGTTCCGGTGCGCAAGACCCTCGCCTCCAATGACATCAGCAGGGTGTATCTGGACCAAGTTGGAGTACGGTGTCCCAGCAAATTGGACACATGATACTAGTGTGTCATGGCAATATATGGCATAATATTAATAGTGTTGGCCCCGCGCCATCCCTAAAACCGAGAGAATATTCTAAGGAGGTTTTGTATGTCCGGCACTATACTAATAGTTGATGACCAAAAAGGAGTCAGACGTCTCTTAGAAGAGCTTTTTAAAAGGGAAGGCTGGGAGGTTAGAGGAGCGGGGGATGGATTGGAGGCCATAGAAAAGGTGGAGGCCAGCATCCCTGATTTGATTCTGATGGACGTAAAGATGCCGAACATGAATGGACTAGAGGCTACCCATGCTATTATGGCCCGCCACCCAGGCATACCTATTATTATGATGACTGCTTACGGTGAGATAGAAGTGGTGAGGCAAGCCTTGGAGGCCGGGGTAAAGAGATGCATCAGCAAGCCGTTTGATATTGTAACCCTAAGAGATATGGTTCATGAGTTAATGCTGGAGGTCGCTATGTAGCCATTCATTACCTTGCTATACAAGAGATTTTGGAAAGGTGCGTCTGCTAAAGGTATAAAGTATATAGAAGCTGGAGAAAATATTAGGGACTGACTCCTCCCAGGATTCCCGAGTATACTCTTGGGAGAAGGTTATCTGTAAGTCTACGCGGCTGTATGTTGAATTACTCACCTGCGCCCCAGGTACCCCCTTTCGAGACCTTTTCAGTACTGGCATTACATAACACCGCCGGGGCATACCGTTATTCCCAGGAAAACAATATTTGAAAGGAGTCTGGCTTTGCGGATATTCATAGATTCTGCTAACATAGAGGAAATCAAGGAAATAAACGCTATGGGTTTTCTGCACGGAGTTACCACCAATCCCAGCTTGGTTGCCAAGCAAAAACGGGATTATCCCACCGTAATCCGCGAAATTTGCAACATAGTTGACGGGCCGATAAGTGCAGAGGTTCTCGGCCATGAGAGTACTCGCATGGTGGAGGAAGCCCATGATCTGGCCGCCCTCCACCCCAATGTGGTGGTTAAAATACCGGTAACTGAGGAGGGACTGAAGGCCATAAGTAGACTGGCTAAAGAGAAAATCTCTACCAATGCGACATTGGTTTTCTCGGCGGCTCAGGCCCTGCTGGCTGCTCGGGCCGGTGCGAGCTACGTTAGCCCTTTTCTTGGGAGAGTAGATGATACCGGAAATGATGGGCTTATCCTCTTGAGCGATATCATGACCATCTTCGACCAGTTCGATCTATCAACGGAGGTTATAGCTGCCAGCATCAGACACCCCATGCATGTAGTTGAATCTGCCCGCATCGGTGCGCATATCGCCACGGTTCCGTACAACATTATCAAATTAATGATCAGACATCCCTTGACTGATGCTGGGATCGAAAAATTTATACAGGATTGGAAGCAGGCGTTTTAGGAATTTGGAGGGTTTGTTTTGGAGAGAGAATTAGCTCTGGAGTTTGCCAGGGTTACCGAGGCGGCTGCCTTGGCGGCCGCCCGTTGGGTAGGCCGAGGAGAAAAAGAGGCTGCTGATGATGCGGCGGTAACGGCGATGAGAGTAATGTTTGATACCGTATCGATTGATGGGGTAGTAGTGATAGGAGAGGGGGAGATGGATGAGGCCCCCATGCTCTACATCGGAGAAAAAGTTGGAAATGCAACTCATCCCCAGGTCGACATTGCCGTTGATCCATTAGAAGGCACCAATATTGTTGCCAAAGGCCTAACCGGAGCAATTGCGGTTTTAGCATCAGCACCTCGGGGTTGCCTGTTGCATGCTCCTGATATGTATATGGATAAGATTGCAGTCGGTCCGCAGTGCAAGGGCCGCGTATTCCTGGACGCTCCGGTCCGGGAGAACCTGCGTGAGGTTGCCAAGGCTTTGGACAAATCGCTCCGGGAGGTGACCGTGGTTATACTTGACCGGGAGAGGCACCTAGGCTTGATAGAGGAGGTTCGACGCACTGGCGCAAGGATAAAATTGATTACTGACGGCGACGTTTCGCCGGGCGTAGCGGCGGCTTATCAGGATTCTGGAGTTGACATCCTCATGGGCATTGGAGGTGCTCCAGAAGGGGTAATTACAGCCGCAGCACTAAAATGTATGGACGGCGATTTCCAGGCGCGCTTGGTACCGGAAAACGAGGATGAAGTTCGGCGTTGCCACGAAATGGGAATTAAGGACGTCAAACAGCTTTTCACCATAGATGAGTTAGTGAAGTCGGAAGACGTGATATTCGTGGCTACCGGCATTACCGATTCTTTTCTTTTGCAAGGGGTTAGATATCTTCGCGGACATGCCATCACCCAAACCATAGTAATGAGGAGCAAGTCAGGTACTATCAGGTTTATTGAAGCCAACCACCGCCTCGATAAAAAGCCATTATTCAGCGACCAACGGATAAAAATCCGGATGGATTAGCCCACGGCTCATATAGGACCATTCTTCAACGTACTTTCCCATGCGATAATTTGAAACAAAAAACTGAGAGGAGCGGAAAATTGAATATTTCCGAATTGGAGAATAAAACCATGCTGGAATTGTACCAGATTGCCAGGGATATCAATCTGGGTGGTTATTCCAAATTACGCAAGAAGGAATTGGTTTTTGAAATAACCAAGGCTTTGACCCATTCCAATGAATTATTGCAGGCATCTGGGGTTTTGGAGATCATGAATGATGGGTATGGTTTCCTTCGACCGTTTGCTTACGTTCCAAGTCATGAAGATATTTACGTATCGCCCTCCCAAATCCGCAAATTTGATCTTCGCACTGGGGACCGGGTAGGAGGCCAGGTCAGACCGCCCAAAGAAAGCGAACGATTCTTTGCCCTACTCAAAGTTGAAGACGTTAATGGTTTTCCACCAGCCGAAGCCGTGAAGCGGATACATTTTGATGCCTTGACTCCATTATATCCCACTGAGAGATTGACCTTGGCCACAGAATCCCGGGAATTGGCAACCCGATTGATCGACCTGGTAGCGCCTATAGGCAAAGGGCAAAGGGGCTTGATCGTTGCTCCCCCTAAAGCGGGTAAAACCATGCTCCTGCAGAAAATGGCTCAAGGCATTACCCACAATCACCCCGAGGTGGAAGTCATCATTCTATTAGTTGATGAGCGACCTGAAGAAGTAACTGATATGCAGAGATCTACTACCGCTGAAGTGGTTGCATCAACATTCGACGAACCACCTGATAATCATGTAAAAATCTCGGAGATGGTCTTGGAAAGAGCTAAAAGGTTGGTTGAACACAAGCGGGACGTGGTTATTCTCCTGGATAGCATTACCCGCTTGGCGAGGGCCCACAACTTGGTTGTTCCCCCTAGCGGCCGGACCTTGTCGGGTGGAATCGACCCCACTTCGTTGGTTAAGCCAAAAAGATTTTTCGGCGCTGCGCGCAACATTGAGGAGGGAGGGAGTTTAACCATAATTGCCACTGCACTGGTTGAGACGGGATCCCGAATGGATGAGGTTATCTTCGAGGAGTTCAAAGGCACTGGCAATATGGAACTAGTACTGGATCGCAAGTTATCAGAACGGAGGATTTTCCCCGCCATTGACCTCAAGCGGTCAGGTACCCGTAAGGAAGAACTCCTCTTTAATAATGAAGAAATGGATTTGATGTGGAATTTGCGCAACGCCTTCAGCGAGTATAACTCGGTGGAAACAATGCAAATGATGATAGATTCAATGAAGAAGACCAAATCCAATGAAGATCTTCTCCGTGCAGCCCCTATTATTTTTGGTAAAAGGGACTATTCTTCTCGCAATAACCGACTTTAACCGGGTATAAAATTCACTCATTCTGGCCATACTAGGGGCGAGAAGCCCTGATTACCGGGGCAGAATAGGGGTGAATTTATTGAACCGAAGGTGGATAAGCTCTGGTGTATTATGCATTTTATTGCTGACTCAATGCGTCCATCCATCATCAGCTCGGCTAAGCGAAAGCAAATTTGTTCCTTTTACCGAGGTGTTTTCCAGCTCAACCCAGAACCCGGTCAGAATGCACCAGATCAAAAAGGGTGACACCCTTTATCGAATCTCCCTCCAGAATAAGGTGGACCTGCAATCCCTGATGAAAACTAATAATATGAACGAGGATACCATCCTGGAGATAGGGTCAACTATAAAAATCCCCTCCTCGCCGCAAGGTGCTATCCACGTAGTAGCCCCAGGAGAGACCATGTCCAGTGTGGCTCAATGTTACGATATAAACATTGCGGAAATAATAGATGCCAACCGTGATAAAAATCCACTGGCCCTTGAGGTAGGGGATTGCCTGGTAATCCCGGCCAAAGCGGACGAGGACGAAGAAATAAGCAGCACTCCTTCTAGGGGAGGAAAACCAACAGGTACCCTGGGCTGGCCCATAACAGGTACGATCAGTTCTGATTACGGTCAGCGCAAATCGGGTTTTCATCATGGATTGGATATTGCAAACAAGATCGGGACTCCAATTCATGCAGCTGAATCGGGGACGGTCATATTTGCCGGCACAAAATCGGTCTACGGGCGTACAGTTATGATCAGCCATCCTGACGGAAAGCAAACCCTGTATGCACATGCCAAATCCATCTGCGTAGCTAAAGGTGATAAAGTAGACCGTGGAGAAGTAATCGCATACGTCGGAATTTCCGGGGTGACCACCGGACCACACCTGCATTTTGAAGTGCGGGTTAATAAGAAGACTTGCGACCCCCTACAATACCTCCGATAAAAGTACAGCCTCCGCGAGGGGGCTTTTTTTATGTCCTCAATTGGTTTAGGCTTGTGGAAGAAAGGAGCTGGCAATCATGCCCGATGAAAAGCAATGGCTGCCCCTGTTCGCCAACCATAAGGGCGAAGTGATGGAGTTGTCAGGACTAACCATGTTGGCGCGCAGTGGAAACCAATGGGTGGTTCCCGAGTCAAGCGAGATGATGCCTCTGCCAGTCGGGGCTTCACTGGTATCCATACCAAGAAGGATACCGGTAGGCTGGGATGGATGCCGGCCCCAGCTGATAAGCCGAAACACGGCCGGCTACGAGGCCCAAGCAGTGGCCGTTCTCTTGCCCCAGGGTTTTACTCGGACCCTGCTGCCGGCCTATGTTTCTCCAGAGTTGTCAACGCCCGTTCCCTTGTATGGTTACGCGGCGGCAGGTTTCCGGGACGGCCGTATATGGGCAGCAGCGATACAGACTGACGAACACCGCAAATGGCATCCCCGTTATTATAATACGGAAGGGTTGCCACGACGAATAAACCGTATGCTGGCCAAATACCCCGAAAACAGGCTGGTAAGACAGTTGGCTAGCTGCTCCCTGCAATACAGTTGTTATACTGCCCAGAATATTTTTTATCAGCGATGGGAGGGCGGGCTGCCGACTATGACCGCCTGCAATGCGGACTGCTTAGGATGCATCTCTCAAAACCACTTGGGGGTGGATTCTCCCCAGCAACGTTTACAATTCCGCCCTTCCGTAACGGAGATAACCGAACTAGGTGTGGAACACCTGGTCCATGCACGCGAAGCCATTATTTCTTTTGGGCAGGGCTGTGAAGGGGAGCCCTCCCTGAACGCGTCCGACCTGGCAGCGGCGATTCGAAGCATTCGCCAGCATACTGACCGAGGTACCATCAATATGAATACCAATGCCGGGTACACTGAGGGGATTATACAACTTTGTCAAGCGGGTCTGGATTCCATACGGGTGACATTATTTTCGGCTCGAGCAGAGAATTATGGGATTTACCATCGCCCCCATAACTACCGTCTTAGCGATGTGGCAGCGACAATTGGTTATGCTCATGAAGCAGGAACCAAGGTATCAATTAATTTGCTCACCATGCCCGGTTTTACTGACAGGGAGGAGGAAATTGAATCTCTGCTGGCATTTGTGCGACAATATGGAGTGGATATGGTTCAGTTACGTAATCTCAACATCGATGCAGATTTGTTATTCGCAAATGTATCCAGCGGTGGAGAGACGATGGGTATCAGCGGGATGGTTTCTATTTTGCGGGAGGAGTTGCCGGGAGTAGTCGTCGGATCTTATAGCCATCCGGTCCGATAGCGTAAGGGAAGTATTCGATCTGCAAGCCAATTTGGGATGAATATAGGGGAGAGAGAAGATCTTGGAAAGAAAAGGACCGTTAATGGTTAAAGAACTGAAAGCAATGTCTCCTGGACAACAAGTGTTTGGAAAATACCTGCTGTTGGCCCGATTGTATCGAAAGACCAAGGACGGCAAAGACATGTACAATATCAAACTAGGCGACAGTACGGGTGACATTGATGGAGTCGTCTGGGAAAATTGTCAGATTATCGGCGATTTCCAGGAGGGAGCAGTTCTGGGGCTGTTGGGAGACATCGGTAGTTTCAACGGCAAGATTCAGGTTACTGTAAAAAGGGTTAAAGTCCTGGACGAAGACCCGGTCCCGTACCTTCCTGGGCCAGCCATTAGCCAAGCTAAATTACGCAAAGGCTTAATAGACTATATTGATTCAATCAAAGACATATATCTGCATAGTCTCTTAAAACGCATCTTTACTCCTGAACAGATGGACAGTTTTTGTAAATCTAGTGCAGCCAAATCAATTCACCACAATTATAGTGGTGGGTTATTGGAGCATACCATTGAGGTTGTGGATCTATGTGTACGGGCCTTGGACGTGTTCCCGGCTATGAACCGAGACCTGGTGGTCACTGGAGCATTGCTGCATGACATAGGTAAGATTCTTGAATTGGATATCAAGGTGGTCCCCCAGTATACGGTGCAGGGCCGTCTGATTGGACATATAACACTAGGGGTGGAAATGGTTTCCAGAGAGATTAGAGAGTTGCGTGCTGAGGGAGTTGGATTCCCATTCGAACTGGAGTGGATGCTGGAGCATATGATCCTCAGCCATCATGGTAATCTTGAATTTGGCTCACCGGTAGTACCCATGTTTCCCGAAGCCCTATTGTTGCATGCCATGGATAACTTGGGAGCCAAGATGTTCATTTTTACCAGTAAAAGAGAAGAGCCGGGTGGGGAAAGCGAGCTATTTACCAACTATGACAGTTTCTTCGGGCAGCATTTCTTCAAATTCAGCTACAAAGGGCCTAGCGAAGAAGAGGACTGAGGATTATCCAGCGCCCGTTGCCGAATACTAGATTATGAAGAAACCAGTCATTCTGCAGCGGGGAATGAGATTTTTATGATGAACACACACCCGGGACATTTCCTTGTCTTTTGAAATTTTTCCTGGTATAATATCTCTCGCAGTTTGCATTAGAGAGACAACGGGGAGCTTATACTCCCTGCGTATGGTTGATATGAAAGAGGTGAAAACGATGAAAGAAAAAATACACCCGAAATATTTCAAGAGCGTAGCTAGGTGCGCCTGCGGCAACGAGGTTGAGATTGGCTCTACCAAAGAAAACATAAAGGTAGAAATCTGTGCTAAATGTCACCCCTTCTACACTGGGGATAAGTTGAGAATAGTTGATACGGCGGGTAGAGTGGAGAAATTTAAAAAGAAATACGGCATGAAATAGCCAAGCTTACAGGATTTTACGGGCAGGACGGTAGTTCCTGCTTTTTTTCTATTCTTATAAATATAAATTGGTTTATTTGACTATGGAGGATATGTTGATGAGTAAAAAGCCCAACTACGGAGGGATGGCGGTTATCGAAGGCGTTATGATGCGCGGTCCTGACCAAACTGCCCTTGCCGTACGTAAACCAGATGGCAGTATCGAAATAGACAAGGAAAGCAATAGCAATCTGAGCCAACGCCATCCGTTTTTAAAATGGCCGTTTATTCGAGGCAGCTATGTCCTGATCGAGTCGATGGTAGTGGGGATTAGAATGTTGAATAAATCTGCTAATATGTCGATGGCGGAAGAAGAAGAAGAGCTAAGTCCGGCTGAGATCCTGATCACGGGCTTGGTGGCCTTCTTAATGGCGGTTGTCCTTTTTGTGGCCCTCCCCACCGCCGCCGTACATTATACCAAACAATACATTGGTGGGTTGTGGGGTCAGAACCTTGTGGAAGGAATCATCCGCATAGTCTTTTTCTTAGCCTATGTATATGCTATCTCCAAAATGAAAGAAATTGAGCGGGTATTCATGTATCATGGGGCGGAACACAAGTCAATCCTAGCTCTGGAAGCCGGTGAAGAACTGACGGTAGCCAATGCACGCCGTTACAGCACCAGACACCCCCGGTGCGGAACCAGTTTCTTGCTGGTGGTGATGGTGGTATCTATATTGGTTTTCGCCATGTTGGGAGATGGAACCCTATTTTACCGGATATGGTCACGTATAGCTGTATTTCCGATTGTGGCAGGATTGGGGTATGAGTTCATTCGTTTTTCAGGGCGATTCTACCAGAAGGGGTGGGCGCGATTCCTGATTGCACCCGGACTATGGCTGCAAAAACTGACTACTCGGGAGCCTGATGATCAACAATTGGAAGTTGCGTTGACCGCTCTACGCGAAGTCCTGACAGAGGAGTCGAGGGCGGGTGGGGCTGGTTTGCAGCCAGCTTGATAGTACAGTACCGACAAGGAGGATTATCGACAGATGGTGGAGAAGTTAGCCAGCCTCGAGACCAGATATGAAGAGCTGAATCACCTATTGAGCGATCCCAACATAATTGCGGATCAAACTAAATACCAGAAATATACCAAGGCTTATTCGGATTTAACCGAGATTGTTTCTGTATATAGAGAGTTGAAAGCTGCCGCGTTGGGAATAGATGAAGCCCGTGCCATGCTCAAAGAAGAGACGGATGAAGAATTCAAAGAGATGTTGCAGTCAGAGATTGAGATACTGAGCAGGCGGAAACAAGACCTTGAGCAGCGGGTAAAGATATTGTTGCTGCCTACCGACCCCAACGACGAAAAAAGTGTAATCATGGAGATTCGCGCTGGAACGGGTGGTGAAGAGGCGGCCCTTTTTGCTGCGGATCTTTTTAGGATGTACTCCCGCTATGCCGAACAGCAGGGTTGGAAGATTGATATAATGGACTCGCATTTCACTGAATTGGGTGGAATAAAGGAATTGATCTTTGTAGTTGATGGGCAAGGCGCTTATAGCAAACTGAAATTTGAGAGTGGTGTACACCGAGTCCAACGCATTCCGTCCACTGAATCCGGAGGGCGCATCCACACCTCGGCAGCAACGGTAGCAGTCCTGCCCGAGGCAGAAGAGGTTGAGGTACAGATAAATGAAAATGATTTGAAGATAGACGTTTACTGCGCCAGCGGCCCCGGTGGACAGTGTGTGAATACGACCCAATCGGCGGTGCGAATTACCCACCTGCCCACGGGTTTGGTAGTCACATGCCAGGATGAGAAATCGCAGCATAAGAATAAAGCTCAGGCTTTGCGGGTTCTGCGTTCCCGGCTGAAAGAGGTCTTAGAAGCGGAGAAGAACCAGGAAACGGCTGGGGCTCGGAAGAACCAAGTAGGCACGGGAGACCGCAGCGAGCGGATACGAACCTATAATTTTCCCCAAGGCAGGGTGAGTGACCATCGCATCAACTTGACTCTTCATAAGCTGGATCAGATACTGGAGGGGCAACTTGATGAACTGATCGGTGCTCTCATGGCCAATGATCAGGCAGAACGGTTAAAACAGGTGGACTAAGGTGCGCAAGGATTGGTCAATCAAAGAACTGCTGATATGGACGACCCGGTATTTTGCGGATAAGGGCATGCAGGAACCGCGCTTGGAGGCGGAAATCCTGCTGGCTCATGTGCTAAAAAGGAACCGGGTCTATTTGTACGCCAATTACGAAGAACCGGTCAATGAGGCGGAGAGGCAGCAATTCCGGGACTGTATCACGAGGAGAACGAAAGGTGAGCCGGCCGCATATATCACCGGACAAAGGGAATTCATGTCCCTGCCATTCCACGTAAACGCCGATGTCCTCATTCCCCGTCCCGAAACTGAAGTATTGGTGGAAACAGCCATGGGATTGATCCAACTGGGGAGCATAAAGCGAGTCTGCGACGTGGGCACTGGTTCCGGCGCTATCGCCATCAGCTTGGCCCATTATGCACCGCAGGTCGAGGTCTTTGCCGTCGATATTTCACCGGAAGCATTGAGTATGGCCCGTTGTAATGCCAGTTTACATCAAACTGCGATCCGGTTTTACAGGGGTGACCTGTTGGAACCGCTTGAGGATGGATTGGATATGGATCTGATTGTGGCTAATTTGCCTTATCTAACCAAGGCCCAACTCGAACAGGCTGAAGTGGGTGTTAGAGACTTCGAACCGCGACTGGCCCTGATGGCGGATGACGACGGCCTTAGTATCTATCGGCGCCTACTACCCCAAGCCCACGACAGGCTGCGGCCGGGAGGATACTGTTTATGGGAGATCGATCCGGGCCAGGAAAGGGCCGCCCGGGATATGATCAAAGATTGGGACGAAGCAGAGATCCTGACTGACTACCAGGGCCGGAGTCGAGTAGTGAAAGTGCGGAGAATGAAATAAAGATGAAGACAACATATTACAAAATAGATGCTCGCCGACCACAGCCACACCTAATCAGCAGGGCAGTCGCCCATATAAAGGCTGGGGAGGTGGTGGCTTTCCCGACTGAAACTGTGTACGGATTAGGAGCGGATGCATTTCAGACCGCGGCCATAGACAAAATCTTTACCGCTAAAGGAAGACCTTCGGATAATCCTCTTTTGATCCATGTCAGCAACCTAGATCAGGTAAAGCACCTGGCGGCAGTTGTTCCCCCCGCAGCGGTAAAACTGATGCAACGCTTCTGGCCGGGCCCTCTGTCGATGGTATTGCCTGCATTGCCTTCTGTTCCAGAGGTAGTAAGGGGCGGTAGAACGGGGGTGGGTCTGCGGATGCCCTCACATCCAGTGGCCATGGCATTGATCGAGGCAGCTGGTCCACTGGCGGCGCCCAGCGCCAATCGATACGGACGCCCCAGCCCAACAAGTGCTGATCATGTCCGGCAGGATCTGGATGGACTGATTGCTGCAGTCCTGGATGCCGGCGAGACTGGAGCGGGTCTGGAGTCCACCCTTGTTGATCTGACTGATGACCATTATCGCATCTTAAGGCGTGGTGGAATACGAGCGGAGTTGATCGAGGAGTGCCTGGGACAAACCTTGGAATATGCATTAACCGATCGCTCCGGTTACCAATCACCAATTAGAATAGTCTTAAGTGAAAGCGCAGCCGATTTGGAGAGGCGGATTATCGAGACTCGGAATAATGAAATAGGGATAGTCTACTTGGGTTCAGGTGAAGATTATGGGGTTGACCTTGCCCGGCGGGTATTTACCTTGGATGTGGCAGGGGACGGACAGGGCTTGTATTCAATTATTCGCGAGGCAGAAGCTGCAGGAATTGAGATACTCTTGTTTGCACCGTTCGACACCAGCCGGTTGGATGAGGCCTGGCTGGATCGTTTGCATCGAGCCGCACATAAATGATTGCAAGGTAATGATGATGTCGAGCTAGTGTGGGTTTACTCATAAGGTATTGTTTTGGGAAGGTAAATGCCCGATCTTTTAAATATGAGGGGGAGTCTACGCTGACCACGATACTGTTCATATGCTCAGGTAATACCTGCCGGAGCCCCATGGCTCAGGCCTTATTCCAACAACGGCTTCATCGTGAGACAGGATGGACCGGAGAGGGATTTCGGGTATTATCGGCTGGGATATTTGCTGAAGATGGACATCCTGCCTCTCGAGAGGCGATCAAGGTTATGGGAGAAGAAGGCATCGATCTGTCCGCGCATGGCTCGACACGGTTTAATAAGGACCTGGCTAGAGAAGCAGATATTATTCTGACTATGACGAGAAACCAACGGGATTACGTGAGACAAGAATACCCCGAAAAAGCAGACTCCACCTTTACTCTTCACGAGTTTTGCGACGACTTGACAGGGGAGGTTCTTGATCCATATGGACTAGGTTTGAGTGAATATCGATCTTGTCTTGCGGAGATTAAGATTTTGGTAGACGGGGTGTTCAACAAAATAATAGAATCTAGAATGAGGTGAAGGTTCTTGGAGGTAGCAATAGGTAGTGATCATGCCGGCGTGCAGTTGAAAAGAGAACTGACTACTTGTCTTACCATGGATGGGCATACGGTACTGGATTGCGGCACCTATTCGGAAGATTCGGTAGATTATCCGGATATTGCTGACAAAGTCGCCGGGGAGGTGCTTAGTAAACGGATACTTGGAATATTGATCTGCGGGACCGGAGTAGGGATTTCCATTGCTGCCAATAAGATCAAGGGTATTCGGGCGGCTTTATGCCATGAAGCATATACGGCTCGAATGGCCAGGGAGCATAATGATGCCAATATCGTGGTACTAGGAGCTCGAGTTATCGGTACCGGATTAGCGGAAGAAATCGTCCGGACTTTTATGCAAACTGAGTTTTCGGCAGGAAGACACCAGCGCAGGGTAGAAAAAATAGCGGCGTTAGAGAATAAAATGGAGAGAAGGTTTTAGAACTTGGATTATATTGAGAAATATGTACGGCCAGTAGATCCAGCCATAGCTGAGGTTATTGCCGAAGAAGAAAAACGTCAAAGCCGCAAGTTGGAACTGATTGCTTCGGAAAATTTTGTTTCCCGGGCGGTGATGGCTGTCCAGGGATCGGTCTTGACCAATAAATACGCTGAGGGTTATCCAGGCAAAAGATATTATGGTGGCTGCGAATTCGTAGATGTGGCTGAAACGCTGGCCATAGAGAGGGCCAAGGCTCTCTTTGGGGCCGAACACGCCAACGTCCAACCCCATTCAGGAGCGCAGGCAAATACAGCAGTCTATTTCGCTGCGCTGCAGCCGGGAGATGCGGTTCTAGGTATGAATCTAAGCCATGGCGGCCATTTAACCCATGGCAGCAAGGTAAACCTCTCCGGCAAGTATTTCAATTTTTTCGAGTATGGAGTAGATCCTCAGACAGAGATGATCGATTATGGCGAACTCCTAAAAGTAGCCCGACAGACGAAACCGAAGCTGATCGTAGCAGGCGCCAGTGCCTACCCCCGAACCATTGACTTTAAACGGTTCAGGGAGATAGCCGATGAAGTCGGGGCTTTACTGATGGTAGATATGGCCCATATAGCCGGATTGGTGGTGGGTGGTATTCACCCCAGTCCGATTCCCTATGCTCACTTTGTCACCAGTACTACCCACAAGACACTGCGGGGACCACGGGGCGGTCTGATAATGTGCGCGCAAGAGTGGGCCGCCAAGATCGACAAGGCTGTTTTTCCGGGGATTCAGGGGGGCCCACTGATGCATGTAATCGCAGCCAAGGCGGTCTGTTTCCACGAGGCTTCACAGCCTGAGTTTAAACTGTATCAGCAACAAATAGTAGAAAATGCTCGTGTGCTGGCTGCTGGCCTGGTACAGAACGGATTACGCCTGGTATCCGGCGGCACGGATAACCACTTGATGCTGGTAGATGTCCGGCCCAAGGGATTGACTGGAAAGGATGCAGAAGCCATCCTGGAATCCATCAATATTACAGTCAACAAAAACGGCATTCCCTTTGACCCGGAGAAGCCTACCGTCACCAGTGGGATACGGATTGGGACCCCGGCAGTCACCACCCGCGGTCTGCGCAGTAAGGATATGGTTGAAATCGCCCAGGCGATTGCCCTTGCCATGGATAACCCACAATCAGAAGAGCAGCAAGCTCAGGCCAGGGCGATAGTAGACCGTCTTTGCGAAAAGTACCCCCTTTATTAAGATTGTGTGCATATCATGGCAATAAAGGATACAAATTGTACGAGACCTTCTTGGGATGAATATTTTCTTGAGCTAGCCGACATGGTAGCCAGTCGGTCAACTTGTCTGCGCCGCCATGTGGGTGCAGTGTTGGTTAGAAAGGACCGGATTATCGCGACCGGATATAATGGCGCCCCCAGAGGTTTGGGTCACTGTCTGGACTTGGGGTGCATGCGCGAGCAAATGGGAATCCCTTCTGGGCACAGGTACGAGCTTTGCCGTGGTGTACACGCCGAGCAGAATGCTATTATCAATGCTGCTTATTATGGCGTATCAACCCAGGATACAGTGTTGTACTGCACCAATCAGCCATGCATCATATGTGCCCGGATGCTCATCAATGCAGGTGTAATCCGGGTAGTACATAGAGGGAATTTCGATGATGACCTGGCTCTGCAATTCATGCGGGAAGCCGGAATTGAAATGGTGGAAATACCCTCATTGGGGAGATAGACATTTTGGATACTAAAATCTTATCTTTGCCTCGTTTGAATCAACTCAATCCCACCCTCGAATCAACTGCCCTAAAACTAATGGAGGAAGCCGGCGAACTGGCTCAATGCATCGGTAAATACCGAGGCTTAAGCGGCGAGACGGTAAAGTTTGACCAAACCCTTGTGGTTGAAGAGATCGCCAAGGAATTGTTGGATGTGGCTCAGACTGCGGTAACCATGATGTTTGTGATGGAGGATCAGTTTGGGATAGACATCGAAGAATTGGTCCAAAAGCATCTTGAAAAGCTGCTTCGGAAAGGCTATCTGACCGATCTGTGAGAAAATGAGGAATTTTGTTGGAGGGAAAAGGGTTTTCAATAATTTTGGCGAATAGTGATAATTGCGTCTTTTTTAACAAGGGTAAACCAGGAATGGGGCTGGCAATCAATCCCAATGCAATGGAGAGATCGGTTAGTGACCTTTTTTCCAACGGGGATTGGGGCGTTATCCTCAGTATTCCGGGATCGAAAAGAGATAATATTTTTATCATTATAAAAAGGATTTTCCCCAACAATGTAGAATTGGTATGAGGGGATTCACTTCAAGATATTGGGCCACAGATGAGGATGGTTGAGATGGCACCGAAAAAACAAAACTGGGCCAAATCTCTGACGATGGCCCTTAATCTAGGGACATCAGTCGCAGCAGTAGTAGCTATTGGTTTGTTCGGCGGACGATGGCTGGATGCAAGGTTTGGAACCGGCAACCTCTTAACAATTTTTGGATTTCTACTGGGTGCTGCCACTGCCATGAAGATACTGTGGGACCGGATGATGGAGAAAGAACGGGAAGAAACAGAGGAAAGTCAAACATTTGACAGACTGAAGAAATAAGACAACCCAGATTTGAAGTTTTGACTTTGGTCACGGCAGGTTGGCCAGCAAAACCTAGAATAAATTTTTAATCAAGAAAGGGGGGAAAAAGATGATATTTGGTATGTGGGATGGAGTACTCTTTCATTTGGGTCCTATTCCGGTAGATCATTTGGTCGTAACTGAGTGGGTAATCATCGCAATTCTGGCCATCGGCGCCTTCTTGGGCACGCGTGCCATGAAGCTAGTCCCGACCGGGGGGCAGAACGTAGTTGAGATGGTTGTTACATTTACATACGACTTTTTCACGCAGGTTATGGAAGATGAACACACCGCCAAAAAATATGCACCCTTACTGTCGACGTTTTTCCTGTTTATACTTATCAGTAACTATAGTGGTTTGATCCCGGGAGCAGCTCACATTGAAGGTTTCCAACCCCCCACCAGTAACTGGAACGTTACGGCAGCCTTAGCTCTAGTCACATTCTTTGCAGTTCACATCGGAGGTTTTTCCTCACACGGCGCAGGTTATCTAGGGCATTTTATCAAACCTAATGTCGCATTTTTACCACTTAATCTTATCGAGGAAATAGCGCACCCCCTGTCCCTCACCGTCCGTCTATTCGGCAATATATTTGGTGAAGAAATGATAATCGCATACCTGTTGTTCATGGCGCCGTTTATCGTACCAAGTGCTTTGATGGGACTAAGTGTCCTGCTGGGTGCCATACAAGCGATCGTGTTTACCTTGTTGTCAGCCAGCTATATTGGTGCATCTACATCTGCGGGTCATTAAAATTAACCATATCATTTTTGCCAATGTATAGTGCATTGCGTCAGGAAAGGGGGGAAAAAAATGGGTATTATAGCAGTAGGAGCTGGGGTAGCTGTATCTATTGCCGGCCTTGGTGGCGGTGTTGGTATGGGTCTTGTCGGTGGCAAAGCTATCGAATCTATCGCCAGACAGCCTGAAGTAGGTGGAGATATCAGAACATTATTGTTCATCACCCTGGCGTTTATTGAAACCTTGACTATTTATGGTCTACTGATCGCTTTCATGTTGGTAGGAAAAATGACTGCCTAATCAAAAAACATAGTCTTAAGAAGAAAAACAATTTAACAAGTCTCTACACTGGAGGGCGATAGGGCAGTCGAAGTTATCCGTTATCTAAGCTCTATCGCCCTAATTCACTTTAAGTAACACAGAGATTGGAGGTAGCACATCCGTGAAGAGGAACAAATGGGTTTACCTATCAGGCCTCCTTTTATCCTTAATAATGGTTATGGGATTTGCCGCCCTCTGCATGGCCTCAGAAGCCGCTGGAGCTCCCATCGGTGCGCCGGCAGGGAGTCCGCCTAAGTTTCCGAACTTGTATGTAATAGGTTGGTCGATGGTCAACTTCCTGGTATTGTTGGCCTTACTGTACAAGTTTGCATATAATCCGGTAAGCGCCATGCTGGCAGAGCGGAGCACCCAAATAGAGGGATCGATCAAACATGCAGAAGAATTAAAGGTAGAGGTTGAGCAGATGCGGAAAGAAGCTCAGGCCAACCTGATTGAATCCCGGAAGGAAGCCCAAGAAATCGTAACAAGGGCCACTAAAGCAGCCGAAGATTCCAAGAATGAGATGATAGCCAAAGGTAAAGAAGAATATGCTGCGATCATTGCCAAAGGGGCCGCCGACATTGCAGCTGCTACCACGCAGGCCAAGGTAGAGCTGAAGGATACGGCAGCTACTCTGGCTTTAATGGCTGCGGAGAAGGTTCTGGGCAGAGCTATCACCGAAGCCGACCATCAGAAGATGGTAAAAGAATTTGTTAATGAAGCGGGCGATCTTTTATGCTAAACAAGAGCGTCGCCAGGCGCTATGCCGAAGCGTTTTTTAGCACTGCCAAAGAATCCGGCAAGATCAATGAGTATCAAGATGAACTGGGGAAGATAGTTCAGACTATAGAGGGAGTTCCGGATCTCAAGGAATATTTTGCCCATCCTCTGTCTCCAGTCCACGGGAAAAAAGAGATTGCTAAACAAATATTCGGTTCCGCAGTGTCACCAATAGCGTTGAATTTCCTGCTACTGGTATTGGACAAGAAACGCCAGGATTACCTGGAGCTGATTTACAATGAATTCGTAGATATGGCTGATGAATCAAGAAACATCACCAAGGCTGATCTGATTTCGGCCATGCCAATATCGGATGACGATCTCAACACCTTATCCGATAACCTTTCTCGTTCATCAGGCAAGACCGTACAACTGAAGGTGTCGGTCGATCCTTCCATAATAGGAGGGTTAAAGATCAGATTGGGCGACAAGGTAATAGACGCCTCCATTGCCAAGAAACTGGAGATGCTTAAGAGGAGCCTCCAGACTGCGAAGATAAGTTAACGATAGGGGTGAATATTTAAATGAGTATTAGACCCGAAGAGATTAGCGCAATATTAAAAGAACAGCTGGAGCGCTACCAATCCGAGGTCGAGGTCAGCAATGTAGGTTCCGTAATCTACGTCGGTGACGGTATCGCCCGTGTATATGGCCTACAGGGAGCCATGGCCGGCGAATTGCTCGAATTTACAGGTGGCACCTATGGAATGGTGCTCAACTTGGAAGAAGATAACGTCGGTGCCGTTTTGCTTGGTAAATATTATCATATTAAAGAAGGCGACGTGGTCAAGGCAACCGGGACAATCATGTCAGTTCCCACGGGGCCAGCCTTGCTGGGCCGGGTGGTCAATCCTCTGGGACAACCGTTGGATGGCAAAGGACCCATAAACACCACTACCACCAGACCGGTTGAAAAGGTAGCCCACGGCGTGGTAACCAGAGCCCCAGTTAATGTCCCCATGCAGACCGGACTGAAAGCTATCGACTCCATGGTACCAATCGGCCGCGGCCAGCGTGAGTTGATCATTGGCGACCGCCAGATAGGTAAAACCGCCATCGCCATTGATGCCATTATCAATCAGAGAACCAAAAAAGACATGATCTGTATATATGTCGGCATTGGCCAGAAGCAGTCCACCATTGCCGGAATCCACGCCAAGCTGGAAGAGATGGGCGCCATGGATTATTCCATCATCGTCGCCTCCACCGCTTCCGAGCCCGCTCCATTGCTGTACCTGGCCCCGTATGCCGGTGTTGCTATGGCTGAGGAATTTATGGAATCCGAATCTAAAGACGTTTTGATTATCTATGATGACCTTTCCAAACACGCGGTGGCATATCGTGAGATGTCCCTGCTGCTCCGTCGTCCTCCCGGACGTGAAGCTTATCCGGGCGACGTTTTTTACCTCCATTCCCGCCTGTTGGAGAGAGCTTGCAAGCTTAATGACGAACACGGCGGAGGATCCATTACCGCTCTGCCGATTATTGAAACCCAGGCCGGTGACGTATCCGCATACATTCCGACCAATGTTATTTCCATCACTGACGGCCAGATTTACCTGGAATCCGACTTGTTCTATGCTGGCCAGCGTCCGGCAATCAACGCCGGTTTGTCTGTCAGCCGCGTAGGTGGATCCGCCCAGACCAAAGCCATGAAGTCCGTCGCCGGGCAGTTACGTCTGGACTTGGCCCAGTATCGTGAGCTAGCGGCTTTCGCCCAGTTCGGGTCCGATTTGGATAAAGCGACTCTGGCTCGTCTGACCCGCGGCGAGAAGACCATGGAAGTTCTGAAGCAGGGGCAATATCAACCGATGGCCATGGAAGATCAGGTAGCCATCATTTATGCGGCTGTCAACGGGTATTTGGACGATATCCCCAAAGAAAAGATTGCATCGTTTGAGACTGATTTCCTGAAATATTTACACGCCAACACCAACGTGCTGAAATCTATCAACGAATCTGGGAAAATCGATGATGCAAGTAATGCAACGTTGATTAAGGCCATTGAAGATTTCAAGTCCACGTTTGTAGCTTAGGCGGTGATGTATTATGGCAGGAGCAGGTGTAAGAGAGTTCAAGCGTAGAATACGCAGTGTGCAAAGCACTCAGCAGATTACCAAAGCAATGAAAATGGTGTCGGCTGCTAAATTGCGCCGTGCCCAAGAAGCTGCCGAAGCCTCCCGTCCTTATACTGAAACCTTGCAGGGAACCCTGGCCAGATTGGTGGGCCTATCCAGCGACGTGGAGCACCCTTTGTTGGTCAAGCGGCCGGAGGTTACCAAGGTTGGTTATATCGTTGTAACGGCTGACAAGGGCTTGTGCGGTGGATTTAACACCAACATCATCCGGGCGGCGCTTGATTCCCTGGCTGCAGATGAGCGAAAACCAGAGAGAGGTATGATTGCGGTTGGGAGAAAAGCCCGGGATTTCTTCCGCAAACGCGGAGGTTTGGAGGCTGAGTTCGTTAACTTGGGCGATAAGGTCAGTTATGCTGATGCACGGGAGATTGCCCAATATATAATGAATGCCTATGAAAATGAGGAGTTTGATGAAGTTTACGTGGTTTATGCCCGATTCGTCAATGCCATTAGACAGGTACCCACGGTGGAGAAGATACTCCCCATCGAGCCGCCTGAGGAGACGTCATCCAGTGATATCAAGGTCGAGTATATCTATGAACCGAGTGCCGAAGAAATCCTGTTGAACCTGTTGCCCAGGTATGTAGGCAGCCTAATATATCATGCCTTGTTGGAAAGCAAGGCCAGTGAGCATGGAGCCAGAATGACCGCTATGGGTAACGCTAGCGACAACGCCGGGGAGATAATTGATTCTCTGACGCTTAAAATGAACAAGGTCAGACAGGCGGCAATAACGGACGAAATTCTGGATATTGTTGGTGGCGCCGAAGCTCTCAACAAATAAAGGAGGAAAGTAGAGAATGGCGAATGTGACAATAGGGGAGGTAACTCAGGTTATTGGCGCGGTTGTCGATATACGTTTCAAGCCTGGTGAGTTACCGGATCTAATGAACGCTATTACCATAAAGAGTGATGATCCCAAGATAGACGTAACCCTGGAGGCTTTCCAATTGCTTGGTAATGATGTCGTCAGATGCGTCGCGTTGAACGCAACTGATGGACTCAGCCGCGGCATGGAAGCTACCAATACCGGGGCCTCGATCAAAATCCCGGTAGGGGATGGATGTCTGGGCCGTATTCTTAATGTTTTGGGGGAACCGGTTGATGAAGCCGGGCCAGTGGAAGCAGTCGACTACTGGCAGATCCATCGCGACCCCCCGCCACTGGTTGACCAGTTACCGGCAACCCAACTGCTGGAAACCGGCATAAAGGTCGCCGATCTGATTTGTCCCTACGCCAAGGGCGGTAAGATCGGTCTGTTCGGAGGCGCCGGAGTTGGCAAGACGGTTATTATTCAGGAACTGATAAGAAACATTGCTTACGAGCATGGTGGATATTCCGTATTCACCGGCGTGGGTGAGAGAACCCGTGAAGGTAACGATCTATGGGGCGAAATGACCGAGTCTGGCGTTATTGACAAAGTAGCCCTGATCTTCGGCCAGATGAATGAACCTCCCGGAGCCAGATTGCGGGTAGGATTGACTGGGTTGACTGTAGCCGAATACTTCCGCGATATCAGCGGACAAGACGTTCTGATATTTATTGACAATATATTCCGGTTTGCTCAGGCCGGCAACGAGGTGTCAGCCCTCCTCGGACGTATGCCCTCCGCCGTTGGTTATCAACCCACCTTGGCAACTGACATGGGCTTACTGCAAGAGAGAATAACCACTACTCGGAAGGGCTCGATTACTTCCGCACAGGCCGTTTACGTCCCCGCGGATGACTTGACCGACCCGGCGCCGGCTACTACTTTTGCGCACTTGGATGCCACCACGGTTCTGTCCCGGGCTATTTCCGAGTTGGGCATTTATCCGGCGGTTGATCCATTGGACTCAACTTCCCGAATTCTTGATCCCCAGATACTAGGCGAGAAACATTATTTCACCGCCCGTGGGGTACAGCAGATTCTGCAAAGATACAAAGAATTACAGGATATCATCGCCATCCTCGGTATGGATGAATTGGCGGACGAGGACAAGGTAGTCGTCGCCAGGGCTAGAAAGATTCAGAGATTCCTGTCTCAGCCGTTCCACGTTGCAGAGCAGTTTACCGGCAGCCCCGGAATATATGTAAGGGTCGGGGATACGGTTGAATCCTTTGCTCAGGTTTTGGAGGGGAGACATGATAATCTTTCCGAAGATTCATTCTACATGGTAGGAGATATTGAAGGCGCAGTTGCTAAAGCCAGACGATTGGGGGCGTAGCCCATGGCCGGAACCTTTACTCTTGAGGTAGTCACTCCAGGAGAACTTCTTTTTAAAGACGAAGTACAATTTATTGTTGTACCTGAAACTTATGGTGAGCTCGGTGTTTTGAGAAATCACGCTCCTATGATCGCAGCTCTGGACATTGGAGTTATTCGGTTTACCGATGCCGAGGGCAGAATTAGGCGGATGGCCGTCAGTGGCGGGTTCATGGAAGTAATGAACAATGAAGCCAGAGTCTTGGCGGAAACAGCGGAGATAGGCGACGAAATCGACGTTCTTCGGGCCAAAGCAGCCAAGGAGAGAGCTGAAGCCAGACTCGCGGCTAAAGCTGCTGACACCAACATGGCTCGGGCTCAAGCTGCACTGCAGCGGGCAATAGCTCGTATGAAAGCCGCCGAATAGTACTGAGTTATAGCTTATCACGCAAGCCGGAAGGGTATTACCTTTCCGGCTTGCTTATTTTTTTGGTGCCGTGATGCAGGTCAGAATTATTGACCAATTCAGTTCTTAAGAATTGATGTAAAATTCTTTTCATTAGCACTTTCATGGACCAATGGTTAGACCCAAGATAGGAATACAATCAAGGATTTAGGACCCGCCCGGTCATTAATCATAACAAGGACAATAGGGGGCAGGGGGCGGGATGCGATGTAACAATATTGTAACGAAGTGTCACAAATGGCGCAGATGTGATACAATATAGTTACACAGTATGGGGGGTGGCTTCAATCAAGGAATACAATGCTCGATAAAGAATAAGGCGTTATTGGCGCATGTAGGAGTAATTTAAGCCTCAACCTCATGAGGTGGCACGAAAATTGCATATACATATAGTCACTGGAAGCCAAATATATGGATCAGGATGTAGCGAAGGCAGTCCGTTGGGAGGCGAAAGACTATGACTACAAAATTTCTGAACGAAGCCAGTTACCGCTTTAAAAATGAAGACCTCAATAATAAAAAACTTGGTGGTATGGAGAACCTTACTATACAAGTGGGCTTCTTGGGTCTCATGGCCATGTTGCTAATGGGCTTGGTTATGATACTGCTGGTTGTACTCAGCTGACGCTTATATGTTGGTGTTAATCCCTAGGCAACCTAGGGGTGTTCCTGACATATTTGACGGAACCAGCCCTCAATATTAGATTTAACCTGTGAATCCATATAGTTAAGAGGATAATATGAAACAAGGCCGTTGCGTTTTCATTTTTATCCTGTCTATAATCATGTAAGCCCCTCTGAATTTGATTAGGAGGGGCATTATGTGCTTATATGGCTTTTTACTTGATAAAGACAAATCAAGGGCAGCAAACAAATGACAATGAGAAAATCGCATTCTGGGATTTTAGGTTAACTTCATGGTAAATGCACAAAATCTTCTCCCATGGTATCAAGTCGGATAAAGCCGATGAAGGCGAAGGTATTTGAGTTAAAGTCAATGTAGGTTTATAAAGACAAATACCGAGAAATGCTTTATTATGAGATAGATAGCCGGAATGGGCAAAATAGTCCGGGTATGTCTTCCAAAAAAAAATGCAGATAGTCACCAGCACCCTGTTAAGTAAGGATACAATTGATTACCAAGCTTTCAGAGCCAAAAAGCCGGACTATGCATTGTTGAGAGGAGTATTGTGTATGCTGAAATACTATGCTCAGTTAGAACGTTATGAAGGAAACAGAGCCCTCTTCGATATGATAAAGATGTCGATGGTCTCCACCATAGCGGATGAGCCATTACACATTCATGCGGAGGGTTTGCGGGGTACCGGCAAAACCACCATTATGAGGAAGACCCAGGATATCCTGCCGACCATTGTGAGAGTGAAAGGCTGCCTTTATAATTGTGATCCTGCCAAACCCCACTGTCCTTTGCATCGCGGTATGGCGGCCCAAGAAATAGTTGAGATAGGCATAGAAGCAATCCCAATGCCTTTCATAGAGATATCTCACTCGGCTAAGGTTGGAACTGTGGCCGGCAGCATAGATTTAGCCAAACTCACCGATCCCCGCAAGCCGGAAGCTGGTCTGCTTCCAGGACTCATTCCACAGGCTCATCGTGGTATCCTTTTTGTAGATGAAATTAATCGCCTGGCAGATACCGCACCTGAGATTACTGATATACTGTTGGACTTAATGGGAACCAAGCCAGGAGTGGTCCAGATCGAAGAAGCTGGATTACCCGTGGTATCAGTTAAGGTAAATGTATCGGTGTGGGCTGCTTCCAACCCGGATGAAGATCCCGGCCCGCTGGAGGAAATACGCAGGCAATTGTCGGATCGGTTTGATATGGTATGCTATATGGGCCGACCTACCTCCATAGATGTTTTGGCAAAAATGCTTAAAGAAAATTTCCATACCACCAAACTGGAACCTGAGCGCGAACAGATGAACCTTGAGGCTATTATGAAAAAGCATCAGGAATATACACAGACCCTGCTCAGATGGGCGGAGATCTACAAGGGGTCAGATCTGCCTGATTTTGTGCGCAACTATATTGCTCGCCTCTATGTAAAGCATAACTTGGAAAGTATAAGAGCTATTGAAGCAATGCAACAAGGAGCGGTGCTGTACAGTATAATAAACGAGCGTGATCAGGCCAGCATCAATGATGTTACTCGAATCCTGCCTCTGATTCTGAAGCATCGTATGGATGCCGACTCCCTGATCAGGGTACTAAACGATGACAGCAAGGGTGGCAGTATGTTTAGTACGGGAGGCAAGAAATCAGCGGACAAAACTGGCCCGGCTGACGATCCAGATTTTTTCAAAAAGGAAGGGCGTCCGTTAAAGGAACTTAAACGGAAGGACCTAATCAACACCGAGAAATCCATCGACTTCAACCGCGAATAAAAGGGGGGGCCTATGGAAACCGGTCAGAGTAATATAAATAATGCGGCTTCTGTAGCTAATTATCTAGGTCTTTACTTGGGTCAGGACCAAGGTGTACGTTTGGGCGATAGCACGGTGGTGAGCACCAAGGCCCATCGCCGGATGCCCGAGAAGAAGATTAAAGGCCAGGTAGAGATCCTGATTAATTCTGACGCGGGTCAAACCTATCTAAACTATGTAGACCCCGACCAGATAGTGCATATAGACGTACATCACATGCCAGGCAATATGGATGTTAAAAAGGTGGCCCTGGCAATATACTGGGCAATCAATGAATATGTGATTGAAGAAGACCCCCAGCTTCAATATGTTGATGATGTGCGTTTCAAAGCCGTCGCTGCCTATGCTGAAAAGATCCATATCACAACCAATCTGGGGCAGGGATGGTTGTTTGATGTAATGCAAAATGAAATGGAGCCATATATTGAAGGCGAGGAGGGGCAGGATCACGTCCACATCCTGGCCCGTTTAAATAGACAGAATTATGCTTTGATATATATCATCGCTTCAGCCGTTGAAGATATCATTCAGCAATCAGGCATTCAATTGGCCGAGGTCCGCAATATCACCCACGGAAAAGAGAAAAAAATTCTCGATGATTTCGGCAATTACATCAAGCTGCCCTGGAAAAAATTCAAAGGCAAGGATGCCATGCTCATGGCTCCGGATGAAAATGTCAATCAGCTGGTATTGAAACTGGCTGAGAAATTTGGCGGGGTTGAAGATATAGAAGAATGGATGCAGATGTACTCCACCAATATATTTAAGAGAAAGGGCGCCGACTTTCAGAAGAAAAAATGGGGCGACATCGACCATTATGTCAAACAACTGGAAGAGTTGGGTCTGATGCAGAAGACCCCGCTGGGAAGAATATTGACCAAGCAGGGGTTGGCGGTACAGGATTATGTTGTTAAGCACAGGATCGAACTGGAGACTGAGATCAGGCGCAACATCCGCCGAGTCCCGGGTGGGCGCACCTCTCGATTCAGTAAGATAGGGCAATCGGATCAGGATACAACTGATGTCCAGTTGGTGAACTATAACCGGACAGTCAACAAGAGGGATAATTGGACTGGTAATATGGCTGTGGCCCAGACTGTAGTTCAAGCCAAGAAGAGCGGACTGTTACGAGGGGATAAACGCCTATCGATCAAGAAAGAGGATCTTCATTTCTACGATAAAAAGAGCTATATTCCCATTGATATATGTCTGCTGTTGGATGCCAGCGGCAGTATGGCTGGGGAAAAGAGGCAGGCGGCCAGCTTTTTGGCTCAGCATTTGTTGCTTACCGGCAAGGAACGGGTAGCAGTAGTAACCTTCCAGGAAAGGAGCGCCAGAGTAGTGGCGCCTTTCACCCGCAGCCAAAGTGTATTGACGAAGGGACTGCAGACAATTAACCCAGCCGGCATGACGCCTTTAGCCGACGGGATAATGACGGCTTTGGACCTTATAAAAAATAGTCGGGTGCGCAACCCGCTGCTGGTTTTGATAACGGACGGAATTCCCAACGCGGCTCTATGGACCATGGATGCTCAGGCCGATGCTCTTTCAGCGGCGGCCTATATTCCTGACCAGAAAATACGCTTCATATGCATTGGGGTCGAATCAAATGCCAGCTTTATGGAGAAACTGGCCAAGGCTGGGGAAGGCGCGTTGTACCTGGTTGACGACTTGAACAAGGAGAACTTGATCAATCTGGTCCGTTACGAGAAAAAAAATATTGTCAAGAAGTAGAACTCGAAGGAATAAATGAGATAGAGTTCGAAACAATCACCGGCAGGAGCTTTAGGTAAGGCCTCAAAAGCGCATTTGAACCGGTTTGTTTCGGTATGCCTATCTCACTAAAAAGGTGGTGTATTTAAGGACGTTAAACTATAATAAGAGGCATAGTTGTTTTATATAGTGTCAAATTATTATTTAACAATATGATTTTAGCTATTGTAAGGAAGAATAACTATATGAGTCATTATGCCTATATTATTGAATCCTTCGGACTTGGGCAAGCCAGACTGGATTGTTTGTTCTTGGCTGGTTTCCATACAATCCTTGCCGATTCGAAAGAAATGGTGGGAATATGAAATACGGCCCATTAGAACTAATGGTGATAGGGGTACTCACCTATTACTTGATTAAAGGTATCATGTTTTTGGGCATGTGGGTAGGCTTGGGGCGTATGACCGAGATAGGCAAGGAGCGGGCTGCCAAGCAAGCTGAAGAGAGAAGGCTGAAACGAGAGAAAAGGGATCAAAGAGCTCGGGAGAATGCCAAACCAAAAGACGACTGGTGAGGGGGTTTACGAAATGAACAGCCTACAACTCAAATTTCTGGTATTTATAGCAGTGGTGTTTGTTATTACTGTGGTTTTTGCTTTTATAATATATCGTCAGTTCAACAAGGTGGGCAAGACAGCTTTAGAAGCCAAGCAGCGGCAACAGGAGTATCAGGACCAATTGGATGCACAGAATGAAGGATTTTCCCAGCAAGATTTCGAGAACCTAATGCCTGACGATCAAAATCAAAACCCAATAAAGTGATAAATACATAATGTTGCCCAACCTGACTGGAGTCAGGTTTTTTTTTGGCAGTTTGGTTGGATAATCATCTAATTCATTGGCAATGCTCTTGGTAAAGTCGTGGGGGGATTTTCCAATGATGAAGAAAACTATCACTTACCTTATCTTTTTTGCGATTATAAGCTTTTTCGGTGATTCCTACCTGAAAAACTGCATAGCCCAACAAGATAAAAGTGAATCTCCATATCGCCTAGCATTTGCATCAGTCGGAGCAAATTTGCTGGAATCCCGAGTAGACTGTTGGGCAACAATAAAAACAGATGGAAGCCAGGAGCACATGAATCAAGTCCTGATGCAGTTACTTCAACATCTTAATCTGCCTGCCGAAACCGATAAGATCCTGCACGGGGAAAAAAACGGTACCAAAATGCTGGAATACAATCTGGTGCTTGCCAAGCTTCAATACTATTTTTTGTTACAGTCTGATCAGACAGTAAATAACATCAATGTATTAATAACAGTGGTAGACCAGGGTGATAACAGTCTGTCATGGTTTGAATCCAAACTGCGCCAGCTGTACGATTTCAATGTCTATTATCAATATAAAGGTATAATTGACGCCCGACCCGACTCAGCCGGGCGGGAAGAACTTATGAGTATATTCTTCACCAATATGCAGGCAACTACTAAAAGCAATTATAGGGAAGGGTCGATGTCAAGCAGAACTGGATACAGCCAAGCCCTGCCAGGGAAGGCAGTGAATGTCGCCGGGGAATATATAAACCTTCAGGTAGTAATGCGGCTCAATACCGAGGATAAAACAGAGTTATATTTGGGGGTTCCTCTATTATTGTCTGATTATTAGCAACACTAGTTAGGAGGTGATGGTTGTAATTTGAGAATGTTGATTAGAGGAAAGGCAACCCTAAACGGTCAGATCGAGGTGAGTTCATCCAAAAATGCGATTTTACCAATTTTAGCCGCATCCATATTAACCGACAGTGAAATTGAATTGGCTAAAGTCCCCAAAATAAATGATGTGACAATAATTGGTACCTTGTTGGAACAGCTAGGTAAACAAATATCCAAGCAGGATAAAAAAATGGTATTGAGTGGCAAGGTAATCTCTCATCATCCCCCTTATGATTTGGTCCGACAGATTAGAGCCTCCGTACTGGTAATGGGACCCCTGCTGGCACGGTTGGGTAAGGTACGGGTGGCTTTGCCAGGAGGTTGTGCAATTGGCTCCAGACCTATCGATTTACATCTGAAAGGCTTCCATGCCCTGGGTGCGGAAATCAATCTACGTTCTGGTGACTTGATTGCCAAGGCCACAAATGGATTGCGGGGAGCGCATGTTTATCTTGATTATCCTAGTGTAGGCGCAACGGAAAACGTCATGATGGCAGCAGCGATGGCGGATGGATTGAGTTACATCGAAAATGCCGCCTTAGAGCCGGAAATTGTAGATCTGGCCAATTTTATTAATCGCATGGGCGGGAAAATCTCTGGAGCGGGAACCAATGTGATAAAAGTAGAAGGTGTAAAAGAGTTCAAAGGAGTAAAGTATGTACCGATTCCCGATCGAATTGAGGCCGGAACTTATATGGTAGCTGTAGCAGCCACCAAAGGGGAGGCAAGGATAAACAACGTTATTCCCGAACATTTAAAAGCGGTGACGGCAAAATTGATCGAGAGCGGCGCAGAAGTTATTGAGAACAGGAATCATGTCGAAGTAAGAAGAGTGTCAAAAATCAAGCCTGTCTATATAAAAACGCTTCCTTATCCTGGTTTTCCAACCGATATGCAGGCCCAATTCATGGCCTATCTGAGCCGTGCTCAAGGTAGCAGTATAATAAGCGAATCCGTATTCGAAAACCGGTTCATGCATGTTCAGGAATTATGCCGTATGGGTGCAGATATAAAATCTGAAGGTAAAATCGCCATAATAAAAGGGGCCAAGAAATTAACCGGTGCCCAGGTCAAGGCATCCGACCTCAGGGCAGGAGCGGCATTGGTGATTGCAGCGTTGATGGCTCAAGGCAACACCATATTATTGGAGAGTCAACATGTGGATCGTGGCTACGAAGATATTGCCGCCAAGTTGAACGCAATGGGCGCACAAATCGATAGCGAACCATAATCTAGAAGCCAAGAACGATAGGTTAGAAATAAGGAACATGGCATTAGTGTCATGTTCTTTTAATATTATTGGGTATGAGACGAAAAAACAGGAAGATCGGTGCCATATTAGCGGTAATCATTCTAGGAGGGTTGATCGGTTTCTATATTCATGAGCGACCTTCTAAAACCAGCCAGCCGATGGTCCAATTGTACCTACATCAACAGGATAAGGTTATAGCTATGGAACTTGAAGAATATATTGTGGGTACGGTCGCGGCTGAAATGCCGGCTGCATTTAAGATGGAAGCCCTAAAGGCACAAGCGGTTTGTGCGCGCACTTATGCCATAAAAAAGATCATGAACCGTACGCCATATCCCGATGGGGCTGACTTGTCTGACGATATAGCTGTGTGTCAGGCTTTCGTATCGCCTTCAGATTATGCGCCAGCTAATCCAGATAGAGCCGAGCTGCTAGACAAGATTAGGGAGGCTGTAGAATCGACTCGAGGTGAGATACTTTTATATGATTCACAACCGATCGATGCATTGTACTGTTCTACTTGCGGAGGGCGTACCGAGTCTGCCAGCGCTGTGTGGGGCGGTCGGATTGATTATTTGCAGCCGGTTAAATGCGACGACTGTTTCCAATCGCAGCATTACAAAGAGGAGATAGAGATTGCCAATAGTGTCATACTTGGATTAGTTGGGAGTAATGATACCCAGCCTAAAATTAAAGTATTATCTCGAACCCCCGGGGGGCGTGCCCAGGAGATCGACATAAATGGGAAAGTGATCGAGGCTACTACTCTGAGACAAAGACTAGGATTGTCCTCGACCTGGATAGAATTCAATACATTGGCCAAGACAACTAAGATCACCAGCCGCGGGTATGGGCATGGGGTAGGGTTGTGCCAGTATGGTGCCAACGGCATGGCTGAGAGGGGAAAAAACTATCGGCAGATACTTCAAAAATACTATCCAGGGGTTACTTTTTATAATTTAGGTTACTAAGGGATAGATTACCCTCCTCCTGATATAAATTTGAACCAGTTATCCATCATTACTCTATATACTTGTCTATCTTTAATTACACCAAGGCCATACTTTGATGCATATCTTTAAGCGAAATACCAACAAAATTATTACTCTCCCTAAAAATAGCCAAGAAGGCCGAGCAACATCGGATCTGGGTAAGCTCCCCTGATTTCTGTTGATTTAGGAGGCAACTCCTGCTGACTGACACAAATTAAACAACTATTAAACAACTGAGTAGTTGTAATCTCCTCCTATTAGGTCTTGTTTTAAAACCTCCCGAATATAAATTTACAAACCATTGGGGAGGGAATTGAATGCAAAATTATATAAGGAAGAGAGCGGTGAAGATAGCCAGATATATACTCCAAACTTCAGATACAGTAAGGGGAACAGCTGAGGTCTTCGGCATATCTAAGAGCACGGTGCACAAAGATGTATCAGAAAGATTGCCCCGTATTAGCAAAGAACTGGCGGACGAGGTGAGGAATGTACTGGACCGCAACAAAGCCGAGCGGCATCTCAGAGGCGGCGAAGCAACCCGGAAAAAATATGCCCACAACCATGAGGGTCAGGTTACTTTGAAACCTATTATGGCTGCGACGCCCCGGGAGACCTCCTGATCCTTTCGTAATTTTGCAATATTCCTCCTGCACCATGTCCTGCGCAAGAAGCCGAGATTCCTGGTCTGGCAATGTTATCAAAATGATTAGCCACTATGACGAATAAAAGGTAAAATAAGAACAATTAGCTATAATATGAATTATTTTGCCAGGAGGATCGGATAAGTGTTTTTCGTTGAGGATATAGGGATTGATCTAGGTACCGCTAGTGTTTTGGTATTCAAGAAGGGACAGGGCATCGTCCTGCACGAACCGTCAGTGGTAGCTTTGGACAAGAATAGCAACAAAGCCATAGCCATAGGGGAGGAAGCCAGACAGATGCTGGGTAGAACTCCTGGTCATATCGTGGCGATCAGACCACTGCGTGAGGGTGTAGTGGCCGATTATGATACAACAGAAAAAATGCTGACATATTTTATTAGAAAGGTAATGGGCAGGAGATGGTTTTTTAAACCCCGGGTCATTGTATGTATTCCGACCGGGGCCACGGACGTGGAGGAACGAGCGGTGAGACAAGCCACTCTGGCATCGGGGGCCAAACAGGCCTTTATAATTGAGGAACCACTGGCCGCCGCGTTGGGAGCAGGACTCAACATTGCTGAGGCCAGCGGCAACATGGTGGTGGATATCGGTGGAGGGACATCGGACATAGCTGTTCTCTCCTTAGGGGGAATAGTATGCAACACTTCGCTGCGGGTGGGAGGAGACAAATTTGATGAAGCAATAGTCAGGTTTGTTCGCCGTGAATATAGCCTAATGATCGGAGAGAGAACCGCTGAGGATATCAAGATGAATATAGGGTCAGCTTGGATAACAGAGGAAAACCGTTATGATAGTATGGAGGTAAGGGGGCGTGATCTGGTATCGGGTCTGCCCAAGACTATAAACATAACCACCGAGGAGAGTTGGCAGGCGTTGGAAGAACCTGTTTTTGCGGTTATTGATGCAGTCAAAAAGGTATTGGAGATTACGCCACCGGAATTGGCCGCTGATATCGTTCATACTGGCATAGTTATGACGGGCGGAGGCTCGTTGCTGGACGGCCTAGGTCGGCTGTTGTCAATGGAAACCAGATTACCGGTACACCTGGCTGAAGACCCCATATCTTGTGTAGCGATCGGGACCGGCAAAGCCCTGAATGAGATGAATATGCTAGCTTCGCACCAGCGCAAGAGCGCCAGAAGGGTGCTCTAATACAAGAGGACCCGCCTGGGGCGGGTTTTTTTATGAAGATCGTGGATGAGGTTAAAATAAAAAACCAAGGATACCAGAACGAGTTAAGGGAAAAGAGGATTGCTTTGAACCAGGTTAAGGCAGTTATACTTGGATGCCGGGTAGATATATTAGATACTACGCAATGCCTTGATAAAATAGCGGAACTTATTTCTGCTCGAACTACGGCCCATGTAATAACATTGAATGCGGAGATAGTATATCAGGCTCAGAACAATCCGGTATTGATGGATATAATCAATCAAGCTGCATTGGTGACTCCGGATGGGATTGGGATCGTATGGGGGGGCCGGCAGCTGGGCTATGCTATCCCGGAGAGGGTGTCGGGTATAGATTTGCTGTGGGGCATCTGCCAGACAGCCCCGGCTAAAGAATGGAAAATCTATTTGTTGGGGTCATCGCCAGGGGTTGCTGATGAAGCCGCAGGGAGACTAAAGGCACAGTTCCCGGGGTTGAGTATCTGTGGAAGTCATCACGGGTATTTCCAGGCCGAAGATGAACCTTCAATAATTGCCGATATTAACCGCAGCCAGGCTGATATCCTAGTGGTATCCTTGGGTGCTCCCAAGCAGGAAATATGGATTAGTAAACATAAAAAAGATCTTGCTGCGCCGGTTTGTATCGGCGTCGGTGGGAGTTTGGATGTTATCGCCGGTCACAAAAAACGTGCACCTGACTGGATGATAAAAACGAACCTGGAGTGGCTTTACCGGTTGCTGGCTGAACCGAGCCGATGGCGTCGCCAGTTGGCATTACCCAAATTTGTACTGCTAATATTCAAGAGCAAATTTAATCGGATATTCAAGCATAATTGATAACCCGGTATAGACTAAGATATTAATAATTCACCGCAGCAACTAACTCCTGCACCTGCCTTAGGCAGGTGTTTATATTTATGGTGATAATGATTATTAGGAACCCCGGTCAGTGTCATAATAGAAACAAGCAAAGTAATTGCATCTGAAACCATGCTGATATATTATAAAGGTCAATAATAGTCAAACAGGGTGACGCTGTGAAGAAAAACATATCCGAGTCTATAGCCCAATATATCAGAACGTTGATAGGCCGCAGTGCCGGACAGACTATCCAGATTCAGCGCGCGGAGTTGGCTCGGACGTTCAATTGTGCGCCTTCACAAGTCAATTATGTGATCCGCACCCGTTTTAGAGAAGCAGATGGCTATACAATCGAAAGCCGGCGCGGCGGCCAAGGTTTTATTCGTATAACCCGTTTTCATCCTGCCGAGATAGGTTTTTCTTATGGGGAGCTACGCAATTACATTGATAGAATGGAGCGGGATGGCATTCTGACCTCCAGGGAGTCGGAGATGTTGAGATACATCTCCCGATGGGGAATCATGGAACTGCCCCCCCAGCAGATTGCGAATTTCCTCCACAGTATCACCAAGGCTTTCGAACAGATTCTGGATTGAAGCGCGTTCCCATCTGATTAAAACAGGAGGCATTAATATGTTATGTGAAGAATGCAAAGAAAGGACGGCTACGGTACACGTAACCCAGGTCTTCAACGGTGAAAAGATCGAGAGCCATTTATGTGAGCAATGCGCCTACCACAAGAGCAGTCTCCTGTTCGATGTCAATAACCAGTTTTCCATACCTAATTTTCTAGGCGGCATGTTCAGTTCTATATATAAGCAGGAAAAATTGCCTGATACCAGGATCCAGTGTCCCCAGTGCGGAATGACTATCATGGATATCAAACGGTTGGGGAAGCTAGGTTGCAGTGAATGCTATCGAGTTTATGAGCAGGAGATGGAAGCTTCCCTGCGCCGCATCCACGGTAATAGCAAGCATTCAGGGAAGATACCGGTGCGGGGTGGGCATAAGGTAATGATTAAAAAACAGATTGAGTCGTTAAAAAGCCAGATCCAAGAGGCGGTTAGGGAAGAAAAATATGAATTGGCGGCCCAGATACGGGATCAGGTTATCGAGTTGGAAAAGGAGATCTCATAAGGAGGTTTACCGATATGAGTCTGAATGACTTGTTGGGCGGTACTAGCGTTTATTGGATGAATATACCGGCAGACGGCAGAGATATAGCGATTTCCTGCCGGGTGCGCCTGGCTCGCAATATATCCGGTATACCTTTCCCCCACCTTTTGGATACAGCCAAAGGCATAGAGATCATGGAGAGCGTTAAAGCAGCCCATGAGGGGGCTGATGGATTGCTACTTAGGTCCATGCACTTGTTCACCTTCGACCAACTGGATATTCTGGACAGGCAGACATTGACCGAGAAACATCTTTGCAGCCCCGAGCATGCTGCTTCGGGGGAAAGGCATCGCGGTATAATGCTGAATGAAGACAAGTCGTTGGCGGTTATGATCAATGAAGAAGATCATTTACGTATTCAATGCCTGCTGCCTGGGTTGGCTCTGAAGGAATGTCATGATTTGGCTCAACAGTTGGATGATGAATTGGAGCAGACCCTCGATTATGCATTTGACGAAGTCAGAGGGTATCTGACTGCATGTCCAACCAATGTCGGGACTGGTATGCGGGCCTCAGTAATGCTGCACTTGCCGGCGGCGCAGATGACTGGTTTGATCAATCAACTGCTGCAGAATGTAAGTCAACTGGGTTTGGCGGTCCGTGGTCTGTATGGTGAAGGAAGCGAACCGGTGGGAAACTTTTATCAAATATCCAATCAAATCACCTTAGGACAGACTGAGGAAGATATATATAATTACCTGCAGACAATCGCTGAGCAGATAGTGGAACAGGAGATTCAGCTCAGGGAGAGGTTGATGGCAGAGATGCCATACCAGCTGGAAGACAAGATCGGAAGGGCTTACGGCATCTTAAATAACGCCCGTTTGATTGGGTCTGATGAAGCCATGAGAATGCTTTCGCTGTTAAGATTGGGAATCGATTTAAAGATTATCAAGGGAATCAGTATTTATGCCTTAAATCAATTAATGGTGGCCATCCGACCCGCCCACCTGCAGAAAATAGGAGGGCATCCTATGGAGGCCTTGCAGCGCGACGTCTTAAGAGCAGAGGTCATCAAGCAGAAATTATCATGTCAGGAGGCGGATTAGATGTTTAGAAAGTTTACCCAACGTGCCCGCAATACCGTCATCCATGCCCAGGAAGAAGCAAGGGAGATGGGCCATCCAGCCATCGGTACCGAACATATCTTGCTGGGTTTGCTGCGAGAGGGGGAAGGTGTGGGCGCCCGGGCGTTGATAAACCTGGGCATTGATCTGGCCAATGTGCGGGAGGAAGTAAAACGATTTATCGGCAGGGATGAGGGTGCCGGGGAAGGACCTGCGGGCGACTTACCCATCACGCCCAGGGTAAAAAAGGTGTTTAATCTTTCTTTTGACGAGGCGCGTCTACAAGGTGTCAATTACGTAGGAACGGAGCATATTCTTCTGGCGCTCCTGCGGGAAGAAGAAGGGCTGGCCAGTCAGGTGCTTTTATCGATGGGCGTTAAATTGGATGCCTTGCGCCAACAAGTTATGTTGTTGCTGGGGGGCGACGCGTCAGGTACGGGACCTTCCGAATCTACATCTGACTCTGCTGGGGGCGCGGCGCCGTTCAACCAAAAGAGCCGCAAGCCTCGCAGCAAGACTCCCACCCTGGACGCGTATAGCCGGGATCTAACGAAAGAGGCCGGGGAAGGCCGCCTTGATCCGGTAATCGGCCGGGAAAAGGAAATTGATCGGGTAGTGCAGATATTATCCCGTCGCACCAAGAACAATCCGGTGCTGATAGGAGATCCAGGGGTGGGCAAAACAGCGATAGTGGAAGGATTGGCCCAGATAATATTTGAGAATAAGGTTCCGGAGACCCTGAGTCATAAACGGGTGATTTCCCTGGATTTATCCTCTATGATTGCAGGCACGAAATACCGGGGCGAATTTGAGGATCGGCTGACCAAGATAGTCAATGAGATAAAAAACGCTGGAGACGTCATTATTTTTATAGATGAATTGCATACCCTGGTGGGAGCAGGTGCAGCCGAAGGGGCTATTGATGCCGCCAATATTTTGAAACCCTCTCTGGCGCGGGGTGAATTTCAATGTGTAGGAGCAACCACCCTGAATGAATATAGGAAACACATAGAGAAGGATGCTGCCCTCGAGCGAAGGTTTCAACCTATCCAGGTCGATGAGCCCACTATCGAAGAAAGCATCGAGATCCTGAAAGGGTTGCGGGATCGTTACGAAGCCCACCACATGGTTAAGATCAACGATCAGGCCCTGGAGAGTGCGGTTCGGTTGTCAGCCCGTTATATAACCGATCGGTTCCTGCCCGACAAAGCTATTGACCTGATTGATGAGGCGGGCTCCCGGGTTCGCCTGGCCAACTATGTCCTGCCTAGCGACGTGAAGGAATTGGAAGCCAAATTGGTCGAAATCGTCAACGAAAAGGAAGAGGCCATAAATGCTCAGGAATACGAAAAGGCTGCGCAATTGAGGGATCAGGAACAGACTCTTAAGGATACGATCGATGCGCGGCGCCGAGAGTGGATGAGCAAGCGCAGCGTCCAGGCCGGTGTAGTGGGAGAAGAGGAGATAGCAGAAATTATTTCGCAATGGACAAGTATACCGGTAAGCAAGATAGCATTAGAAGAAGGGGAAAGACTACTCCAGCTGGAAGATGTGCTACACAATCGGGTTGTGGGGCAGGATGAGGCAGTTGAGGCTGTGGCCAAGGCAGTGCGCCGCGCCCGGGCTGGATTGAAAAATCCCCACCGGCCAATAGGATCGTTTGTTTTTCTAGGACCCACCGGGGTAGGCAAGACTGAGTTGGCTCGGGCTTTGGCTGAAGCCATGTTTGCTAGTGAAGAATCGGTGATAAGGTTGGATATGTCGGAGTATATGGAGAAACATGCGGTTGCGCGGATGATTGGCTCACCACCCGGTTATGTAGGTTACGATGAGGGTGGACAATTGACCGAAAAGGTAAGGCGGAAACCATATTCGGTTATCTTGCTGGATGAGATAGAGAAAGCCCATCCCGATGTGTTTAACATTCTTCTCCAGGTTCTGGAAGATGGGAGGTTGACGGATGGCCAGGGACGAACCGTTGATTTCCGCAATACCATCATCATTATGACTTCCAATGTGGGGGCCGAGAGCTTGTTCAAAAACCTGACCCTGGGTTTCCAGCGGGTGGCAGATGAAGCTGACAATTATGAGAAGATGAAAGACCGGGTCATGGAGCAGATGAAGCATACTTTCCGACCTGAGTTTCTTAACCGAATCGATGAGATCATAGTCTTCCACAGTCTCACCGATAAAGAAATGGAGAAGATAATAGACCTTCTGCTCCAAGAGTTGATACAACGTACCAAGGAAAACGGTTTCGGCATGGATGTTACCACAGCCGCCAAACAATTGATCATGAAGGAAGGTTATGATCCGAATTATGGCGCTCGTCCGTTGAAGAGAGCTATTCAGAAGATGGTGGAAGACGCTTTGTCGGAAGAGATAATCAAAAAGACGGTTCAGCCCGGAGATACAATTCTGGTAGATGCCGAGAACGGCAAGATCGTAGTCAGGCAACAGATAATACCGATTTCTTGACCATCCTCGCTAGTAAAAGCTGCATTAATAACGATTTCATGAGGTAACACTATGGCAAAAAACACTTCCAGGTTCATCTGCAGCGACTGTGGATATGAATCTCTCAAATGGTTGGGCAGATGCCCGGGATGTGGGAAATGGAACAGCTTGACAGAGGAAGTTTTAACACCCCGGCAATCACTCAATGCAAAGGTTAGAGCAACAGCCAAACCCATTGCTCTAACCGAGATCTCTCAGATGCAGATGCATCGTTATAGCAGTGGAATCGGTGAATTCGACAGGGTTTTGGGCGGAGGCATGGTCCCCGGATCCATCGTTTTGTTGGGGGGAGATCCTGGGATCGGCAAATCGACGCTTCTCCTGCAGGTAGCAGACCGGATTGGGCGGCTGGGCAGAAAGGTGCTCTATCTGTCAGGGGAAGAGTCAGCCGGACAGATTAAACTCCGTGCGAGTCGATTGAATATTGATAATCCCAATATATATTTTTTGAACGACCAGAATATCGACTGTCTCGACACCTATCTGGCCGAGCTGTCTCCGGATCTGGTGATTATAGATTCTATCCAAACCGTTTATTCGGATAACTTATCCTCTGTCCCTGGGAGTGTTTCACAATTACGTGAGTGCACTGCCAAAATCACAGATATGGCCAAGAAAAGCGAGCGGGTTTTTTTTGTTGTCGGTCATGTGACCAAGGATGGTGCCTTGGCAGGGCCTAAAGTCTTGGAGCATATGGTAGATGTGGTCATATATTTCGAGGGCGAAAAACATTTTCCTTTCAGGTTGCTGCGAGGCGTGAAAAACCGCTTTGGTGCTACGGATGAGATTGGATTGCTGGAAATGAGCGGGTTAGGACTTCGCGAGGTAACTGATCCCTCATCGGTATTTCTCAGCTGCAAAGACCCTACCGTCAGCGGTAGTGCCGTGGTAGCTGCTTTTGAAGGCAGCCGCCCGCTGCTCATAGAAATACAAGCTCTGGTAGCACCGGGCAATCCAGGGTATGCGCGGCGGATGGCCTCGGGAATAGATCAGAATCGCTTATCCCTGATTATTGCGGTTCTGGAAAAAAGACGGGGGATAAACCTATCGGCATGCGATGTCTACCTCAAGGTAACTGGGGGTGTATTTCTGCGTGATCCCGCTATAGACTTAGGAATTGCAGCGGCTATCCTCTCAAGTTATCGGGAGCGGCCGCTGCCCTTGGATATGGTTTATCTGGGGGAATTGGCTCTCTCCGGTGAAATACGGGCGGTGCCGTTCCTGGATGCTCGACTTAAGGAAATTGAAAGGTTGGGCTATAAAAACGCAGCCGTTCCAGCGGGAAGCAAGTGTGATGAAGCCGGGTGCAGACCACTGGCATTAATGGGAGTAAAGAATCTGGACTATTTCATAGAAATGGTTATGGGGGGTTAATGGTGGTAGAAGATATTTTCAGGGTGCGATTCCGCAAATCCCTGCAGATGCTGGCGCCAGGGACTGATTTTCGCCAAGGTATCGAGAATGTTATCCAGGCCAAGACCGGGGCCCTTATTGTGGTAGGGGACTCGCCTGAAGTCATGGGTATAGCCAGCGGCGGATTCCACATCGATTGTGAGTTCACCCCGGCCCGCCTGTATGAGTTGGCTAAAATGGACGGTGCAATTATTACCAACCATGACGCCAGCCGAATACTAAGAGTCAACGCCCAGTTGGACCCCAATCCCAATCTCCCCTCCAAAGAAACTGGTATTCGCCACCGCACCGCGGAGAGAGTAGCCATGCAGACGGGGGAACTGGTAGTGGCGATATCCCAACGTCGTCAAGTGGTGACCCTTTTTCAAGAGAATTCAAGTTTTATACTACGGGATATCGCTACCATTCTGGTGCAAGCTAACCAGGCCCTTCAAACCCTGGAAAAATACCGCAATGTACTGAGTCGCGATTTGCAGCATCTCGGGGGACTGGAATTTGAAGAATTGGTTACAACCGGAGAGGTGTGCAGCGTGCTTCACCGTTGTATAAAAGTATTGAATATCGCCGCTGAGATTGAGAATTACATAAGCGAACTAGGCAGGGAAGGTCGTCTGGTCAAGATGCAGTTGGAGGAGATGGTTGCCAATGTTCAGGAAGAGGCGACCTTAATCATCAAGGATTATTGCAATACAAAAGAGAAAACCCCGGCCGAGATTCTAAGCGGGGTGCGCCGAGCCTATGAAGATGATATATCGGATTCCTTATTCTTAATGAAGAGTCTTGGCCTCGGGACTACCAGTGCCCATCTGGAGCAACAGGCTGCACCCCACGGGTACCGCATGCTAAACAAGATCCCGCGCATACCCCCGGCGATAATAGAGAATCTGGTGGAGCGCTTCAAGGTCCTAAGCAGGATCCTACGGGCTACCATAGAGGAACTTGATGAAGTGGAGGGAATTGGCGAGGTCCGAGCCAGATCCATTAAGAATGGCCTAATGAGAATGCGAGAACAGTTCTTATTGGAGTATATGGTATAATCAACCCCGGTGGATATGTCACGCGAGGCCTTCATGCTTAATACCGAGCGGTTATGATGAATCGGAGGCAATAATGCTCTTGGCTCAGGGCAAAAAAGAAACCGCCACCGGGCGGTTTCTAAAGAGTCCAGATGAATATCAAGTCATATTGAAATAGCCCAGTGCATGGGCTTTTTTGTTTTCCTTGATAAATACGTCATAAAGATTTATATCCAGGATATTGCACAGAGCAGCAGTATAGAATAAAAGTTTACCCATTTCGCACATGATCACTTCATTGCACTTGGGGCACAAATTCCCGCGAAGATGGCTGTCCAAACAGGCTTTCAACTCGGCTACGGACTCCAGGTGCTCCGGTATATCGACTTTTTTGGCTTCAATACATACACATCCGCAATCAGTTACAGCTTTAATAACCGATCGATTCACCCGGCTATTGCATTCAGACAGTTTACTGAGAACATCTATTAAACTATGGTGTCTTATTAGGAGGTCTCCGACTGTATTCTGAAACTCATCACATATCAGGTCTTTCATAAAATGCTTTCTCCCCCCCGTATCTACGCCATTCAGCTAAAGATAATTATAGTCTTAGCCCAAATGCCTTGTCAATTACGCCCGCGGTTCGATTGTTAATATATTGCGGTAGGTTCCGAGAGGGAGCAGACCGCTTGTTTTATGGTCGAACTACCATAATTCTTCTGTTAAGTATAATAGTTGCCATTTTCTAGAATGATATTATCAGGAGGTGATTTCTTAAATGAAAAATAGATACATTTCGTGGCAGTTGATACTGTTTGGAGTTCTGGCAGGTTTATGGGGGAGTTATTCGTTGATGAAGTATTGGGATTTAGGAGTTGTCTGGCAGATTGGGGCCGGAGTACTTATCTGTGTGCTGTTCTATATTTCCGGGAAGCTTTTATTGGATTTGTTGGCCCGAGGTATTGCAATTCTTAACCGCTGGCTGGACAATACCTCGATCGAAGTGTTGTTGTGCGGCAGTGCCGGATTGATAATCGGGGCTCTGGTGGGATTACTGAGCGCTTACCCTCTTTCGGCAATGCGCGGTGCAGGCAATTATTTAACCATCATCACCTTTGTTTTGTGCGGTTACCTGGGGATGAAAATCGGCAGCCGGAGGGCTGCGGATGTCTGGAAAATGTTACCTAGGCAACTGACCGGGTCGGATCGTTACACTGAAAAACATGACGAGCTAAACAAAATATTGGATACCAGTGCGATTATCGATGGACGCATCTATGATGTATGCCAAAGCAAGTTCCTGGAAGGTACCTTGATGGTGCCGGTGTTTGTTATTGAGGAACTGCAGCATATTGCTGACTCATCTGATAATCTGCGTCGCAGTAAAGGGCGTCGTGGCCTTGACCTTCTATCCAAGATGCAGAAAGACCCCGGCATCAGTATTCGCATTATCGATAGTGAAGTCAGTGAAGAAAAGGAAGTTGACATGAAACTAGTTAGACTATGCAAGAGGTTGCACGCAAGTATAATAACCAACGACTTTAATCTCAACAAAGTCGCAGAATTACACGGTATTAAGGTATTGAACATAAACGAGTTGACCAATGCGGTTAAGGTTGTTGTCTATCCCGGTGAAACCATGTATATTAATATATTAAAGGAAGGCAAGGAACCCGGACAAGGGGTCGGCTACCTGGAAGACGGTACGATGGTAGTGGTCGAGGATGCACAAATGGAAATAGGCCATAACCTGGAAGTTATGGTGACCAGTGTATTCCAAACCGCCGCCGGCCGGATGATATTCAGCCGCAAGATGAGGGAAGAGCGGAGTGCTGGTATCGGGAAAACCAGCTTGTCGGGTGAAACATTGCAAGAGGTGAATATGTATGGTTGACAACCTTCGGGTTGTTATTGCGGCGGCTGGTAAAGGCAGCCGTATGGGGACTACTACCAACAAGCAGTACATGCTTCTAAAAGGGGCACCGGTCTTATCGTATTCCCTGGAATTCTTTGAGAAACTTCCAGTAGTCAACCAAATAGTGGTGGTTTGTGCCCGGGATGAGGTTGACTATTGTAAAGAAGAAATTGTTAAACGATTTAAGTTTAATAAGGTGGCCGCAGTTGTTCCAGGAGGTCAGGAAAGACAAGATTCTGTTTGGGCTGGGCTGCAACAACTGGGAGCAGACACTGACCTGGTGGCTGTGCATGACGGAGCACGACCGGTGTTGTCTGCGGAAGTATTGACACGGTTGCTGGCCGAAGCCCGGGAATGGGGTGCAGCCATTCCCGGCATAGCTAGCCGGGATACTGTCAAATTGGGGGACAGGGATGGCTTTGTGCGCCAGACTTTGGATCGAACCTCGGTATATGCCATACAGACGCCCCAAGTCTTTAACTACACTGAGTTGGTTACAGCCTATCGGGAGGCTCGGGAGGAAGAGTTCCTGGGAACCGATGACGCGTCACTTTTCGAACGTTATATAGGCCGCGTCAAGATCGTTCCCGGTGATTACAACAATATTAAGATAACTACGCCCCAGGACATGATAGTGGCGGAAGCGCTGCTAAGGGGCAGAGTCTAATATGACGGCACGATCTTTGCGGATAGGCTCCGGCTATGATGTCCACCGCTTGGTCGAAGGGCGCCGGTTGGTCTTGGGAGGGATGGACATCCCCTTTGAGATGGGCTTGCTGGGTCATTCCGATGCGGATGTATTGATTCATGCCATATGTGACGCCCTTCTGGGAGCAGCTGCATTGGGTGATATAGGCGGTCATTTTCCCGATACGGCGGAGGAATACAAGGATATCGACAGCTGTCGCTTGCTGGAAAAAGTAAGACAATTGCTTATGGATGTGGGTTGGAGAATTATAAACGTCGATTGCACAATAATCGCCCAGAGGCCGAAACTGGCAGCTTATATTCCGGCCATGCGGGCTAAATTGGCCCAAACTCTGATCATAGAGCCGGAACAGATTAGCATTAAAGCTACCACCACAGAAGGATTAGGATTTGCAGGACGGGGTGAGGGTATCGCCTCCCAAGCAATAGCATTGATAGAGAGCATTAGCTAAAGCCATACCTTTACACTCTGACGGACACACTGGTCTGGACAGAGATTTTTTTACGGCCAATTGCCGGAGGCAACGAAGTTTTACACATAGAGATGGCATAATCTTATCGTACTTTACCAAAGATATAAGGCAGGACTGGCCAATGGACAATACGCTCCATGAGCGCCAGAACCTGCATCAGATTGAGGTGAAAGTATGAAGATCGCTCTCTTGGCCCCGATTGCCTGGCGCACCCCGCCGCGACACTATGGACCGTGGGAAGCCATTGTTTCGATGTTGGCAGAAGGCTTGATTAGCCGGGGGACGGAAGTTACCCTATTCGCCACCGCGGACTCCCTCACTAATGGTCGGTTGGAAGCGGTCTGCCCCACGCCTTATGAGGAAACCCCGGGCATTGATGCCAAGGTATGGGAATGTCTGCATATTGCCCATATGTTCGAACAGGCGGGGGAGTTCGATATTATTCACAACCATTATGACTTTCTTCCCTTGACATACAGCCGATTGGTAAAGACGCCGATGGTTACAACCATTCACGGCTTTTCCAGCCCCAACATTCTGCCGGTATATCACACATACAACAACAACAATTATTATGTTTCCATAAGCATCGCCGATCGCAATCCGCAGCTTGATTATTTCGCCAATGTATATCATGGAATAGATCTAGACTTATTTAGTTTTAATGGTAGTCCGGATGATTATCTGCTCTATTTCGGACGTATCCATCCTGATAAAGGGACTTATGATGCCATCCAGATTGCCCGGCGCCTGGGGATGAGACTGGTGATGGCAGGTATCATCCAGGACCAAAACTATTATCAGTCAAAGGTTGCCCCTTATCTTGATCAGAATGTTGTCTATGTCGGATCGGTCGGACCGGAATCCAGGAATGAGCTTTTGCGGGGGGCTTTGGCCTTACTGCATCCCATATACTTTGCCGAGCCTTTCGGACTTAGCGTTGTCGAAGCCATGGCTTGCGGAACACCGGTAGTCGCTTATAACCGGGGTTCTATGGCCGAAGTGATAAAGGATGGGGAGACAGGGTTTCTGGTTCGATCTCTCGAAGAGGCAGTCGCAGCAGTCAAGGATATAACCCGCTTGAACAGGTCAGCCTGTCGCGATTGGGTTGAGGAACGGTTCAGTAAAGAACGGATGGTAGATGATTACCTGGGAGTCTACCAAGCCATCCTCCAATAGCGGAAAAAGCACTCCTAGGATGCCTGCCCGGTGATCTAAGTTCCTCAAGAGAGTAACCCAAACGACGTCCATGGTGAAGTGGAGTCCTTATAAACACCTTTCCCAACGGCAGCCTGCAGGTGCTGCAGTTGCCGTTTTAATGGCTAACGGTTATAATTACCCGCAATAAGGGAGGGAACGAGATGAAAAAAATCAAGGTCAGGTTTGCACCTAGTCCGACCGGACCGTTACATATCGGCGGGGCGCGCTCAGCTTTGTTTAATTATTTGTTCGCTGCTCATCAGGGGGGGGAATTCGTGGTCAGAATTGAGGATACCGATCTCGAAAGATCCCGGCGCGAGTACGAAGAAGAGATTCTTGAATCCTTGCAATGGCTGGGGATTCAATGGACCGAGGGGATAGAGAAGGGCGGAGAAAACGGTCCTTACCGGCAAACCGAACGCCTGGAAATATATCAACAATACATTCAGAAACTGATTGAGCAAGGTGATGCCTATTACTGCTTTTGTACTCAGGAGGAGCTGGAACATGAACGCCTTCAACAGTTGCAGAGTGGGCAGATGCAGCGTTATTCCGGTAAATGCTGTGGCTTGAGTGATGAAGAGGTCCGGCAAAGACTGGGCAGTGGATTAAGACCTAGTGTGCGCTTCCGGGTGCCAGCCCACCAGATCTACGTAGTGAACGATCTGGTGAGGGGCTCAGTCACGTTTGAAAGTGACAATAGCGGTGACTTCATTATTCTAAAATCGGATGGTATTCCAGTATACAACTTTGCGGTGGTCATTGATGATGTAATGATGGGAATAACCCACGTAATCAGGGCTGAAGAGCACTTATCCAATACCCCTCGGCAATTGATGCTATATGACGCCCTAAATTTTACCCGCCCGGAGTTTGCCCACATTTCTTTGATTCTGGGCAGCGATCGCCAGAAGATGAGCAAACGTCATGGAGCCACCTCTCTGGTGCAATACCGTCAGATGGGCTACCTCCCCGAAGCACTATTCAATTTTTTAGCCTTACTGGGATGGTCGCCAGAGGGTGAACAAGAGATCCTCAGCCGGGAAGAACTGATTCAGGCTTTCACTTTGGAAAGGGTAGCGAAAAGCCCGGCGGTATTTGATATGGATAAACTTAACTGGATGAACCAGCAGTATCTCAAGCAGAAATCAGTCTCGGAATTGGCCGAGCTGTTGAGACCTTACCTGGCGGCTTCGGAATGGTCAGAAATGTATAGCCAATTGGACCAAGAACGTTACTGCTTGATGGTACAAGCAGTACGTGATCATCTGGTCTGTCTGGCTGATATTAATAGCCAAGCGGGCTTATTCTTCCGCGAGGTTGAATGGGATGAGGAGGCGCGGCAAGCGCTGTCGTCGGAGTTGGCCCAAACAGTCTTGTCCGCAGTTCACAGTGATCTGGCTGAATTTATTCACCCGGAAGAGGTCAAGACCTTCATCAAAGGTACAATCAAGAAGTTGAATTTGAAGGCCAAGGATGTCTACATGCCGTTACGCAGCGCTTTGACTGGCTGCACCCACGGACCTGAATTACCCTATCTGATCCTGGTGCTGGGCCGCGATGAGTGCTTGCGCCGCATTGAACGAGCAATTAATACCTTTGGATAGACTCGAAATGAGTGACGTCAGGAGTTCTTTCACAGAGCGGATAGGATGTGCTGATGTTGGCTGGGCCAGATTGTCGCAATTACCAAGAAACACTGGGGTGATAGTCTGGAGTTGGTTGACACGATTCGCCGTACTTGAATATAATGAGATATGTTCATAATCTGAAATGCAGGGAACGGGAAAAGTAAGCGTCTATCGCTGCCAGAGAAGGAGGGTCACCGGCTGAGAGCCCTCCCCCAGTATGAAGTCGTCTGAAGTGCGCCCGGGAGCTGGTGTACTGAAGCTACCAGTAGGTATACCCGGTGAGAACCGTTAAGATCAATTGAAGCGGAGCAGCAGATGGTGCTCAAGCAGAGTGGAACCGCGGAAGCTAAACCTTTCGTCTCTGGTATAGGGATGAAAGGTTTTTGTTTGGGAATTAAGTTTTAGAAAGGAGTCTTGGACAATGCTGGATGCAATCCGACGTGAGATTCAGGTTGTTTTCGACCGAGACCCAGCCGCTCGCAGTATCGTTGAAATAATTTTTTTATACCCAGGTTTTCATGCCGTCATCAACCACCGCATTGCCCACTTTCTTTATAACCGGCGTTTGTATTTTCTTGCCCGTTTGGTATCACATATCAGCCGCTTTTTAACCGGGATCGAGATCCATCCGGGAGCCAAGATAGGTAAAGGCTTTTTTATTGACCACGGCAGCGGAGTAGTGATTGGAGAGACTACCGAGATAGGTGATAATGTTACTATATACCAGGGAGTAACTCTGGGGGGGTCGGGTAAAGAGAAGGGCAAGAGGCATCCAACTATCGGCAATAATGTTACTATCAGTGCTGGAGCCAAAGTCCTAGGATCTTTTAAAGTAGGTGATCATGCCAAAATCGGTGGCGGTTCGGTGGTGATCAAAGAAGTTCCGCCGCATTGTACAGTGGTAGGGGTTCCTGGTCGGGTGGTGGCCTATAACGGTCTGAAAATGGCAGATGGTTATGAAGAGGTCGATCTCAATCATAATATCCTTCCCGACCCGGTTGCCGATGCTCTGGCAGCTATGCAGGCGACTATCAATGAACTGGAGCAAAAGGTAGAGAGATTGCAGAAGGAGGCAGCGGCAAATGAAGATATACAACACCCAGAGTGGCCGCAAAGAAGAGTTAGTAACTCTTAATCCAGGTCAAGTCAACATGTATGTTTGCGGACCGACCACCTACAACTACATTCATCTGGGCAACGCCCGCCCACTAGTTGTCTTTGATATGGTGAGACGATACCTGGCTTTTCGAGGTTACCGCGTACGCTACGTACAGAATTTTACTGATGTTGATGATAAGATAATCAACCGGGCCCGCGAAGAGGGTGACGATCCCATCCAGCTAGCGGAGCGTTATATTCGCGAATACTTTGCAGATGCTGATGCATTGGGGATTGTCAGGGCCGATATCCATCCCCGGGTGAGTGATCACATCCCGGACATAATAACTGCAATAGAAGGTTTGATCGCCAAAGGCTACGCTTATGAGGTAGACGGTGATGTCTACTACCGGGTAAAAGCGTTCCAGGGCTATGGAAAACTATCCGGACGTTCTTTGGAGGATATGCTGGCCGGGGCCAGGGTTGAAGTGGATGAGCGCAAAGAAGAACCGGTCGACTTCGCTCTGTGGAAACGGGCCAAGCCAGGCGAACCATCTTGGGAAAGCCCCTGGGGACCGGGGAGACCTGGATGGCATATAGAGTGTTCAGTAATGTCCACCAAATACCTGGGGGAGACGTTGGACATACATGGCGGCGGGGCTGATTTGATATTTCCTCATCATGAAAATGAGATTGCCCAAGCGGAAGCTAATACTGGCAAACCGTTCGTGAACTACTGGATGCATAATGGCTTCATAACCGTCAATAGTGAAAAGATGTCCAAGTCCCTGGGGAATTTTTTCATCCTGCGTGACATACTAGCCCGCTACCCCCACGATGTAGTACGCTTTTACCTTATAGCCACTCATTACCGCAGCCCGCTGGATTTTGACGATGGCAAGCTGGAGGAGGCCAAAAAGGCGTTGGGGCGCCTGAAGACAACCAAGATACTGGCGGAAGAATTTTTGACCGGGACAACTATCGAACCGGTTCCGCAGGTTTTGGTATCGGAACTGACAGAAAAGGCAAAGGAAATGCAGGACAAGTTTATCGAAGCCATGGATGATGATTTCAACAGCGCTAAGGCCTTGGGATTCTTGTTTGAACTATCTCATCAGATTAACGCATTCGTATCCAGTGCTGATCCTAATCAGGCGGCAGATAAGGCGGTTTTGCGCCAAGCGATGGAGACTTTCAGCAACCTGGGGGGAGTACTGGGAATATTTATGGAGACAGCCACAGATGACCAGCAGAGCGTAGATAATTTGCTCAACATCATATTGACCATGAGGAACCAGGCCCGCCAAGACAAGCACTATGCGCTGGCTGATTCCCTGCGGGATTTTCTGAATAGTCAAGAAATCAAGGTCGAAGATAAAGCTGGTGGCAGCCAGTTCCGTTATGAGAAGGCTCCACAAATAGATGCAATTATGGATTTCCTGGTAGCATTGCGGCAGGATTTTAAAAACACCAAGGAATATAATCGGGCTGACAAGTTAAGGGATGAATTGAAAGGTGTCGGTATCACACTAGAGGATACCAGAGAAGGGGTCCGGTGGAAAATTGTTGATGCATGAGCCCCTGGATGAGCGGACCCTTGATCAGTATTCCCCGTTGTTGTTGGCATATGTAGGGGACGCTGTCTATGAATTGATGGTGCGGACCCGGATGGTAGCCGCCGGGCAACGGCCAGTCAGAGAGATTCACCTGGATGCCGTTCAGAAGGTGAAGGCTGAACACCAGGCCCGGGTGATAAAAAACATTTTCAGCCAGCTGCCGGCAACCGAACAGGATATCGTCAGGCGGGGGCGTAATGCCAAGAGCACTCCGCCAAAGAATGCAGATATGCAGGAATACCGTCTCAGCACTGGTTTCGAGGCACTAATTGGATATCTCTACCTTAAAGGAGACCAGCGAAGATTGCAGGAACTGTTGGAACTGAGCGAAGAAATAGTTTAAACAGATAAGGATTGACTGCTGACGCTAGTGTGGCCAGCATTTTTTCCCGACAATATCGGAAGCGACATAGTGTTATCATACTAAAAAGGAGCAGAAAATCTGCCGATAGCTTATACGTGGCGAGGCAGATTTTTGTGTATACTTATCCCGAGTGATAATGACGAGCAAGGGGGGCAGTGATAAGCATGATAATACAGCAGCCACAGATCTTGATACCAGAGACTGAACTCAACCAGGGGTTGTTCCACCGGTTGGAACGTTACGCCCGAACCTGCTACAAATCCGAGGACATGATGACCGGAACTGTTAACCCCCATTTTCTTAAGTCCAAACTGACTATGGGCCATGAATCGATAATCGAACATGAGAAGGCCACAGTATTGTTGATTATCGACCGTGGCATCTCGCACGAACTGGTGAGGCATCGTATTGCCGCCTACAGCCAGGAAAGCACTCGCTATTGCCGGTACAGCAAGGCCAAGTTCGGTAACGAGATAACGGTTATAGAGCCTTATTTCTTCCAGGGGCGAGACCGCGATTACCAACTTTGGTTCGAATCATGCCAGTTATCAGAAAAGAACTACATGGCTATGCTCGCCAATGGCTGCTCGCCCCAGGAAGCCCGCTCCATATTGCCTAATTCGCTGAAGACGGAGATTGTGGTTACCTATAACCTCAGGGAATGGCGGCATTTTTTCCGTTTGCGTTGTGATACGGCGGCTCATCCCCAAATGCGCCAGGTGGCCATCCCGCTTCTCCTTTATTTCCGCGGGAAAATGCCCGCCTTGTTTGACGATATACCCTATGATATGAATTTTCCGGAACAGCATTATGCCCAGGTGATAATAACTGACGACATCTTTAACCCGATCATATAGATTTTCGAAATCTTCCATCGGCTAATATAACTGCCATTATTACTGACTCAAGCGAATTCATGGCTACACGGAATCGGGGCAAGCGATGACCGGCCGAATCATACCACGCGAAATAATCAGCAAATCAGTGCTCAACAAAACCGGGATTCCGGGCTGCGATTATTGCCTGAATCCATACGTGGGGTGTACCCATGCCTGCGTTTACTGTTATGCCAGCTTTATGTGCCGTTTTAGCGGTCATAAAGAGAAATGGGGCGAATTCCTGGACGTTAAGGTAAATGCCGCCGAGGTGTTGTCCAAACAGATGGGCGGCCGCTCTCAACCTTGTGGCAAGGTGATTTTTGGTTCAGTGACCGATGCTTATCAACCTGCTGAAGCTTCTTTCAATATTACCCGATCCTGCCTGCTGCGGCTGGCCCAATATCAATTGCTCGAGGTCGATATACTCACTAAATCGGCTTTGATAGAGAGGGACATTCCGATTTTACAGCAACTGCCAGGGTGTAGAGTTGGATTCACGATTACCACTATTGATAACCACGTAGCGCGGATCATGGAACCGGGGGCTTCAGCCCCTGCCCGGCGCATGAAGGCAGCCCGGAAGCTAGTCCAGGCCGGCCTGCCGGTATGGGTGTTTATTGCCCCGTTGCTGCCCGGGCTGACAGATCGCTATGAAATCCTCGAGGATATGCTGATGCAGTTTCAAGATGTCGGAGTTGAAGAGGTATTGGTAGATTGCCTCAATCCCTATCCGGCAGTTGTTCACCGACTGAAAGCCGTGTATCGCCAATTCTTCCCCCGCTCCCTGGCGGCCTTGGAGGATTATGTGAGCCACCCCGCCGGCTGTGAGAATATGGTAGAGGCAGTTTTACGGCAGTTAAGCACATCCACCGGTTGTAAGGTAAGATTAGCCTGATGTCTCGCCGTCATCAATTCTATGATTATAGGATTAGTCGGATGGGTGAGATGGGGGCTACAATACCTAACGATTCATACCTCGGATGGAGAAGGCATTGATTTATGATCTTAATAGGGTGGTAAAATGTTTCAACAGGTGATTCATAACAGCTACTGGGAGGGAAAGTGTGCACGCCAAGAAACAGAAGTTTTGGCTGATAGCGGTGATAATTGTTGTTGTCGCAGTCTCGGTGTTGCTGTTGAATTGGGACAAGGGACGGATCGCTTCACTCAGCCCTACCAGCTTTTTTGAGCCGAGCCCGGCCTGTGTTGTACCCCAAATGGTGTCCTCGCAGGACCAAAACCGCAACGGAGTCCCGGACTCCCTTGATATCGTCAGGGGGGCACGGGAGGAAGTAATGCAGGGGACAGTATACGATGCTTCATATTATCAGGGTTACCCTCCAGAAGGACGGGGGGCCTGCACTGATGTAATATGGAGGGCTTTTACAGCGGCTGGATATAATCTTAAAGAAATGGTAGATGATGATATCAGACGGTCACCCGCGGCCTATGGTGAAACCGGAAAACACCCGGATCCCAATATCGACTTTCGCCGGGTCGGCAATCTCCAGGTATTCCTGGCCCGATATGCCCAGGAGTTGACCACCGACATTAAGCCCAATGATGTAAACAATCTGACCAATTGGCAGCCAGGGGATATCGTTATATTTGGGGGGCGACTGGAACATATAGGGGTAATATCTGATCGGCGGGGCCGGGATGGTGTCCCCCTGATGATCCATAACAGCGGACCTACAGCGAGTGAAGATCAGTATTGGCTCACCAATTGGCCTACTCCTATCAGCCATCACTTCCGATTTATCGACCTCGATAGTGATTATTCGGTATGATCATGTACTTGGATAGGTATGCCAGTGAGGCCTGACAGCAGGCGATCAAAACTCGACACGGGACAAAAGAAGAGTTATTTCGCTTATTTCGCGGTATTCTGTAGCTTTGGAAAATAAGATGACACTCGGGCATACTAAAGAGATAAGGCATGAGAGCATCCTCCAGGGCCATGGCGGAAAGGACGTAGTGTATGCAGGATAAAATAGCTGGAGTCAACAGCATTATGGAGGCTTTGCGGGGGAATCGCAGGGTCCATAAAATATTTATTCAGGAAGGACGGGGAGGCAAGAGAATAGAGGATCTGCTGAATTTAGCCCATAAAAAAGGGGTATATAGTCAGTATGTGGACAAGCAACGCCTGGATGGAATGTATACGGTTGCCAATCATCAGGGGATAGTGGCCTTGGTCGATAGTTACGAATACTCCACCCCGGAAGCAATCTTAGAGAAAGCGGCCATAAAACGGGAGCCTCCTTTCGTATTACTATTAGATGGGATTGAAGATCCGCAGAACATGGGGTCGATAATTAGGACGGCAGAATGTGCAGGCGTCCATGGGGTCATCATCCCCCAGCATAACTCAGTGGAGATAACCGCGGCGGTGGTCCGGGCCTCCGCTGGAGCAGTGGAACATATGTTGGTGGCACGGGTCACCAACCTGGTCAAGTGCATCAAAGACTTGAAAGAACAGGGTTTATGGGTAGTGGGGGCTGACATGGGAGGCAGTGAATACTTTCTGAGTAATATACCTACCCCTACCGCACTGGTCATTGGTGGCGAGGGCAGGGGGATAAGAAAACTGGTGCGTCAGAACTGTGATATGCTAGTGAGTATCCCGATGTCGGGAAAGGTTGCTTCACTCAACGCTTCAGTCGCAGCAGGCATCATAATATATGAAGTGATCCGTCAGCGCTGTTGCCCGGACATGCCTTGACGTTTCGGGTGTAAATCGCTATAATATCATAGGTTTAACCTTTCGAAACACAAGTCGCTTTTAAACCTTGCCAAAATCATAGTATGGGGGCGATCGAATGATCAGTTCCGTCGCTGCGAAGGAGTACTACCTCACCTACGCGGAGATGCAGGACGAAGAAACCGTGGAATTAGCTCAACAAGGTGAGCAGTTTGCGATTGAGTTTCTTATCGACAAGTACAAGAATTTTGTGCGAGCAAAAGCCCGGTCCTATTTTTTAATTGGAGCGGACCGGGAAGATATCATTCAAGAAGGAATGATTGGTCTATTTAAGGCAATACGCGACTATCGTGTGGACAAGCTTACCTCATTTAGAGCTTTCGCTGAGTTATGCATTACCCGGCAAATAATTACCGCCATAAAAACGGCCACCCGTCAGAAACATATCCCTTTAAATTCTTATGTATCCCTCAACAAGCCCATTTATGATGAGGAATCCGACCGCACATTGATGGATATCATTACCACCACCGGAATCACCAACCCCGAAGAAATCATTATCAGCCGCGAAGAATTTATCTTTATTGAAAAAAAGATGAGTGAGATACTCAGTTCACTTGAATGGAAGGTCTTGATGTCTTATCTGGAGGGTAAATCCTACCAAGAGATATCAGTGGACCTGAAGCGGCATGTCAAATCGATAGACAATGCCCTGCAGAGAGTGAAAAGAAAACTGGAGAAATATCTTGAAGACCGGGAGCAAGCTCGCTGATTTAGATCAATCCTGGGACAAGCGGGATACCATTCCAAAAGCTTAATCTTGACTTTAACCGACATGGGGGCTAAAATCTAATTTGCCGCGCCGAGCTAGCTCAATCGGTAGAGCAGCTGATTTGTAATCAGCAGGTTGCGGGTTCAAGTCCTGTGCTCGGCTCCATATAAAAACAAGTAACCGCGCGTGTTTGCGCGGTTTTAGTTTTTCTTCATTCCAATCGGTTCGTGCTCTGGTTGCCAAGTTGCCGCCATAACAGGCGCGGGTCAATTGTGTATTGCCCATTATCGGGTTTTATCTACGCACAAATAAGCCTAAAATAAGGGAAAGGACAATGCTTATCACTATTCCGGTCACCCATGGAAAGTAGAAGGTGAAATTATCCCGTTTAATCACAATATCACCTGGCAAGCGGAATAGGCTCAATCCCAGCTTGGAGCTGATCAGCATGATGATGCCGACACCAAGGATAAGCAAACCAGTTGTGATCAGTAAACGGGCTAGAGGGTCGATGCCATTCATAGGGACTCCCATTCAAAAATAATCCTACATCATAAGTGTAACCACGGCAGCCTTATCGATACAAGTAAATGTTTCTAGAGGGGTGCTGGAAAACCATTCAGGCAAGCTGGTGTTAAACGAGCAAATGGAACGGAGGGCACATCTATGAAGCGAATCTATCAACTGTTTATTCTGGTAGTGATGTTGTTGATTGCCGGATGCAGAGGGGAGGCCGTTTCTATAATCCCCGGCTCGCCAGACCAAACAGGCAACAATCAGGACAACCCGCCGACTATCGATGTTATACCTCTAGAGCTGGTAGATGCTTATCCGGGTTTGTCATTTCGCCAACCGGTCGTATTCTTACATCCGGGTGATGGCAGCAACCGCATCTTCGTGGTAGAGAAGGCAGGCCGAATCTACACATTTGAAAACAGTCCGCAAACCTCATCGGCTAGTCTTTTTCTAGACATCAGTGATAGGGTGGACAGCAGCGCTTCTGAAAAAGGGCTGCTGGGGTTGGCCTTTCATCCGAACTTTGCCGAAAACGGTCTGTTCTTTGTAAACTACACTAATCGTACCGAAACCGTTGTAGCAGGTTATCAGGCTACTAAGCAGCATCCGCAGGTGGGGCTTCCCGGCAGTGAGAAAATATTGATGACTATCCCCCAACCATTCGCTAATCATAACGGCGGGTGTCTGGCCTTCGGGCCGGATGGTTTGTTGTATATAGCTACCGGTGATGGGGGTTCGGGCGGAGACCCGCAGGGCAATGCCCAGAACCTGGGCAGCCTGCTGGGGAAGATTCTGCGCATTGATGTTGATAATACTATACCGGGGTTGGCATACGGGATCCCGGCAGACAACCCGCTGGCTGGGAATACCGGTGGCAATCGGCAGGAGATATATGCCTATGGCCTGCGCAATCCCTGGAAGTTCAGCTTTGACCGCAACGGAAATCTTTGGGCGGCTGATGTGGGACAAAATACTGTGGAAGAAATCAATATCATCCTAAAAGGCGGCAATTACGGGTGGAACATAATGGAGGGCAGCATTTGCTATCCCGCTTCCAGCAAGTGCAGCCAGGAGGGACTGGAGCTGCCGGTGTGGGAGTACCGTCATCCACTGGGCCAATCTATTACCGGCGGTTATGTTTATTACGGAACCAGTCTGCCAAGCTTAATTGGTGCATATATCTATGGAGACTACGTGACCGGCCGCATCTGGGCATTGCGCGTCCACCCTGGCCAGCCTCCGGCAAATCTGGAGCTGTTGGACAGCCAGCTGCATATATCCACTTTCGGGGTTGACCAAGACGATGAACTGTATATTGTAGATTTTGGCGGTAAAATATACAAGCTGCAACCGGCAGGCTAGCCATCCTTGATGGTAAGGGAGTGGGGCAAATGAACCTGACCAATGACGGATTGACCATATTCCAAGCCCGGTACGCATTACGGGACGACCTGGGGCAGGTGATCGAGACGCCTGAGCAGGCGGTGTACAGAATAAGCAGGGCCGCAGCCTCGGCTGAGAAGGACCGGCAGGAATACTGGGCATGCGAATTCAGTCGGTTGATCAGTGAACTGTGGTTCGTCCCATCTACTCCGATATGGGCCAATATGGGCAAACCGGGCTCCATGCAGCAGCCGGCTGCGTGCTTTGTGCTGCGTATCGAAGACAACCTTCAGTCCATGTACCAGACCTTACTAGAATCAGCGATGATAGCCAAGTATGGAGGTGGATTAGGCTACAATTTTTCAGAGATAAGGCCCAAAGGAGATATTATTCGCTCTACGAAAGGTAGGGCCAGCGGCCCGGTGGAGTTGATACGCCTTTACAACTGCAGCGCGGCGATGATCGCCCAAGGTGGGATAAGGCGTGGCGCTTACATGGGCATTCTGGACTGCACGCATCCTGATATAATCGAATTTATAGAGTGCAAGCTCCAGGGGGAACTGGACAATTTCAACCTCTCGGTGGGGATCACCGACCAGTTCATGCATACTCTGGCCAAGGATGGGGATTGGACTTTATCTTTTGGGGGTGAGGCACGGAGGATAATTCCAGCCCGGCTATTGTGGGAGAAGATTGTAGACTCAGCCTGGGCCTGTGGTGAACCAGGCCTTATTTTCCTGGATCACATCCAAGCGGGCAACCCTATTCCCGGACAGGTAATCAATGCTACCAATCCCTGTGGAGAACAACCTCTGAGCCCGGGCGAATCTTGTTTATTGGGCTCGATTAACCTGGCTCGCATGATGAATGAATCACAATCCGATATACACTGGGAACGACTGGCTTACACAGCCCAAACCGCGGTGAGATTTCTGGATGATCTTGTCGACGTGGGGGAATACCCATTCTCTTTCATTAAGGAAAGGTCCATGGCCACCCGTAAAATAGGAGTGGGTATTATGGGATTGCATGACCTGCTGATCAAACTGGGTTTGCGTTATGATAGTCTGGAAGGCCGGCGCCATAGTGCAAGGTTGATGGCGTTTATAGCTGAACAGGTAGAGTATGCAACCTCCGAATTGGGTCGCGAAAAGGGTAACTTTCCTTTATGGGAGCGCTCCAGTTTCTCAGCATCAAAGCAACCGCGCCGCAACGCTTCCTGTCTCACCATCGCTCCCACTGGTACTATTAGTATACTGGCAGGCGTAGAGGGGTATGGAATCGAGCCCATATTCGCAGTAGCCTATCGTAGGACATATCTTCAGGAGGGGCAGCCTCACAGGTTGAATGTATTTTCGCCCTTGTTCTTAGCCGCTTGTAAAAAGCAAGGGGTGGAGGCAGCGGTTCTGCATGAAGCGGCCAACCGGGGAACATGTCAGGAAGTAGAAGGAATACCGGCAAGTATACAACGGTTGTTCAAAGGAGCCCGGGAGATTGATGCCTATGATCATTTGGGTATGCAGGTGGCCTTACAGAAGTGGGTGGACAACGCCATTTCCAAGACCATCAACCTACCGGCATCTACGCCCGCCAGCACTATTTCTGATTTATACCAGAGAGCCTGGAAGGAAGGACTCAAGGGGATTACCGTATTCCGGGAAGGATCCCGGGCTGGTATTATTGAGATAGGCGGTTGAGGCATAATTGGGGAGTTTGAGGGAGACCATCTCATAGCCTGCCTTTCCCATTAAGACCGCTTCCATTTGCAGCCGGTAAAATAATTCCGGCGTTTGCCGGTGATGGGTTGCCTCCCAGGATAACTGCCCGCAACCACTGCAGCAGTGATTGGTAACACCAAGATGTATTGCCAATCGGGCCCACATGGCGCACTAAATTGTCTTGGCGTATGGTAATTTGGAGTGAAATATTGCTTATTTGGGTAAGTCTGTTAGGTTCATTCTTGATCGGGGCCATACCTACTGCCTTCATCTTGGTCCGAATATTACGGAATAAGGATATTCGTAGAATGGGAAGCGGTAACGTCGGCACCATGAATGTATACCGGCAATTGGGAACAAGGCCAGCGCTGGCGGTTCTAATGATTGATGCAGTCAAAGGGGCGGTAATAGTCTGGTTATGCGGTTTGGCGCAAGCTGACCCTTACGCAGGGCTGGCGCTGGGCGTGGCCGGCCACATTTATCCGCCGTGGCTGGGTTTCCGGGGAGGCAAAGGCTTGGCTACAGCGTTAGGCGGATTATTGGTTTTGCAGCAGATATGGACTATCCTGGTATTCTGCCTGGCTTGGTTGCCGGTCTATTACTGGCTAGTGGGGAAAGATGGTGACAAAGCGAATCTGGCTGCCATCGTGGCAACATTATTATGGACAATACTGTACAACCCCAGCTGGGGCCTGGTGGTAATGCTAATCCTCATAGGCGACAAGCACCGCCGTGTTATCAAAGACCGAACCAACTGAGTAAATAAAAATAGATTTAGGGGGTTTATCAGTCCCAGCTAACAACGTGCGAATAAAAGTAGGTTGACGTTATTTACAACATTAGCCTTGACTTTGAAACATATTGACGTTAAAATATAATTCGCTGAGTTGGCATGGGATGACCTTGGGAACCAGCCAGATTCCAGGTCTGTGCCCTAACTCAATTCACCTGGAGGGATACCCAAGAGGCTAAAGGGGGCAGACTGTAAATCTGTTAGCGACGCTTTCGAAGGTTCGAATCCTTCTCCCTCCACCACTTTCGACGCGGGATGGAGCAGTTGGTAGCTCGTCGGGCTCATAACCCGAAGGTTGTCGGTTCAAGTCCGGCTCCCGCAACCATAAAAATTTGGTTTCCACTGGAGACTTAAAATAGGTCCCCGCAACCGCGATTGCGATAGCAGGAAGCGTACTGTATCCTAGGGTGCGTGGGGGCGGCATCTCCTCAAACCCAAGCCTAAGGGAGATGACTATAACAACTGCCCTTATAGCTCAGTCGGCAGAGCGCATCCTTGGTAAGGATGAGGTCACCGGTTCAAGTCCGGTTAAGGGCTCCATCAGGCGGCGTAGCTCAGCTGGCTAGAGCATACGGTTCATACCCGTAGTGTCAGGGGTTCAAATCCCTTCGCCGCTACCATATGTTTCTGGTAAGGAGTGGGAAAATCTCACTCCTTTTAATATAGGTTTGTTTTGGGTAAAATATTTGTGTGCAGACGGGCTGGTAAAAACCCTAATATAAGGAAGAGGAAAGGTGAAAGGGAATGGCAAAAGCTAAATATGAAAGGACGAAACCGCATCTAAACATAGGGACGATAGGTCACGTCGACCACGGCAAGACCAGTTTGACAGCAGCGATAACGCTGGTATTGTCAAAAGTAGGGGGAGCGGTAGAGACCAGTTATGATTCAATAGACAAAGCCCCAGAAGAGAGAGAAAGAGGAATCACGATAAATACGGCTCATGTCGAATACCAGACCGAGAAGAGGCACTATGCCCACGTGGACTGCCCGGGTCACGCCGACTACATCAAGAACATGATTACCGGAGCGGCTCAGATGGACGGGTCAATATTGGTAGTATCAGCCGCAGACGGTCCCATGCCCCAGACCCGTGAACATATTCTCCTGTCGCGTCAGGTAGGGGTACATTACATGGTAGTATTCATGAACAAGATCGATCTGGTGGATGACGAAGAACTGTTAGAACTGGTGGAGATGGAAATCCGGGAACTGTTGAGCACCTACGAATTCCCGGGAGACGACATCCCGGTAGTAATGGGATCAGCTACCAAAGCGTTGGCCTGTGGCTGCGGCAGCAGAGACTGTGAATGGTGCGGACGCATCTGGCAGTTGATGGACGCAGTAGACGAATACATTCCCGAACCGGTAAGAGCGACCGACAAACCGTTCCTGATGCCGATAGAAGACGTATTCACCATAACCGGCCGGGGAACCGTGGTAACGGGAAGAGTGGAGAGAGGCCAGGTCAAGGTTGGAGACGAAGTAGCCATAGTAGGAATGAGAGATGAGATAAGGAAACACGTAGTAACGGGAGTGGAAATGTTCCGCAAATTATTGGACTATGCCCAGGCAGGGGACAACATCGGCACTCTGTTGAGAGGCTTGGACCGTAAAGACGTAGAAAGAGGAATGGTATTGGCCAAACCGGGGAGTATCAAGCCATTAACCGAATTCAGCGCCGAGGTGTACGTATTAACCAAGGAAGAAGGAGGAAGACATACCCCGTTCTTCAGCGGCTATCGTCCCCAGTTCTATTTCCGCACCACCGACGTAACCGGAGTAATCAAACTACCGGAAGGGGTGGAGATGGTAATGCCGGGCGACAATATCCAGATGGCGATCAGCTTGATTACCCCGATAGCAATAGAGGAAGGCCTGAGATTCGCTATCCGCGAAGGTGGCCGCACAGTCGGCTCCGGAGTCGTAACCGGCATCGAATCCTAATAATACCGACAAATTAAGTGGCTACCGGAAGCGTTGACATTAAATAAGGCGATGTGCTAGAGTGTTATAGTATTTTTGCGCATAGGATGGAGGTTACGAGGTGAGGGTTGGTATTACATTGGCATGCACAGAATGCAAACAGCGCAATTATAGAACAACCAAGGACAAGAAGAAGAATACTGAGAAGATGGAAGTAAGGAAGCACTGCAAATTTTGCAATGCTCATACTATTCACAAAGAGACGAAGTAAAGCGGGAGAGTGAACTTAATGGCCAAGGACAGTGTTTCTCCTGGCAACACCGCCAACGTCAAGAACTGGTTTGAGAGTGTTCGGACATATTTCAAAGGGGTCTACCATGAACTGAAAAAGGTCCATTGGCCGGGCCGAGTACAGTTGATTGCCTACACCGGGGTAGTATTATTATCGGTTGCTATCATTGCCGTGATTCTATGGGTGTTTGACAGCGGGCTTTCATTATTGCTGAACTGGCTGATGGGACGGTTTGCCTAAAGAGGAGATGGTTGAGATTACCACCGAACAAGACATGAACCAAGCTGAATATAGTGATCCAGATAATCTAGCCCTGGAATCTGAGGAGACCAAACTGGAAAAGAAGGGCGATTGGTATGTAGTCCATACTTATTCCGGTTACGAGAACAAAATCAAGGTCGATCTCATCAAACGAGTTGAATCCATGAACATGCAGGATAAGATATTCCAGGTGATCATACCCGAAGAACAGGAAGTCGAGTATAAAGGCGGTAAGAAGAAGATAACCACTCGGCGTGTCTTCCCTGGTTATGTGATTGTCAACATGATAATGGATGATGATTCATGGTATGTGGTACATCATACGCCAGGTGTTACCGGGTTTGTAGGTAGTGGAACCAAGCCTATTCCATTAATGGACGAGGAGATTAATAAGATCCTTACCCAAATGGGACTAATGGGTAAAAAGCCGCGGGTTATCAATCTGGAGGTAGGGGAGAACATCCGGGTCAACAGCGGCCCCTTCGAGAATTTCGAGGGAGTGGTCAAGGAAGTACTGCAGGACCGGGGCAAAGTCAGAGTGAACATTTCCATGTTCGGCAGGGAGACTCCTGTAGAGCTGGATTATGAGCAAATAAATAAGATATAAGGAGGTGTAAAAGTGGCCAAAAAGGTTAAGGGAAAGGTTAAACTGCAGATAGCCGCAGGTAAAGCAACTCCGGCACCGCCAGTAGGACCTGCCCTTGGACAACACGGGGTTAACATAATGGGTTTTTGCAAAGAATACAATGCTAAAACTGCTAATCAGACCGGATACATCGTACCGGTAGAAATAACCGTGTACGAAGATCGTTCGTTCACTTTTGAGATTAAGTCGCCGCCGGCTTCTGATCTTCTGAAGAAAGCGGCCAACGTTGAAAAAGGCTCAGGTGATCCTAATAAGAAACCAGTCGGCAAGATCTCCCGGGCTAAATTAGTAGAAATAGCGGAAGCCAAGAAAGCAGATTTGAACGCAGCCGACATCGATGCAGCCGTCAGGATGATCGAAGGCACAGCCCGCAGCATGGGCTTGGTAATCATTGACTGAACATTTAAGGTATTTTGTACGCGCATAAATGTGGGAGGATCGTCATCCGCTTGACCACAAGGAGGATTGTTTAATGAAAAGAGGCAAAGCTTACAAGGAAGCAATGGCAAAAATAGACCGGAATAGGCTGTATGAACCATCGGAGGCCATTAAATTGGTAAAGGAAATTGCCACTGCCAAATTCGACGAGACAGTTGAAGCTCATGTTAAACTGGGGGTAGATCCTCGCCATGCGGACCAGCAGGTAAGAGGCACCGTAAGTCTACCGCATGGGACTGGAAAAACTCTCAAAGTGCTAGTATTTGCAAAGGGCGAGAAGGTAAAGGAAGCCGAACAAGCCGGGGCTGATTATGTAGGAGCCGAGGACCTGGCAGAAAAGATCCAGGCAGGCTGGTTTGATTTTGATGTAGCTGTTGCTACCCCGGATATGATGTCAGTAGTGGGCAGGCTAGGCAAGATATTGGGCCCCAGGGGTTTGATGCCTAATCCCAAAGCGGGCACCGTGACCTTTGATATCGAACGCACTATTAAGGAACTCAAAGCCGGTCGTATTGAATTTCGTGTCGACAAAACATCTATTGTTCATGTACCAATCGGCAGGATTTCTTTCGATGAAGCGAAACTCCAGGACAATTTGAACGCCTTTGCCGAGGCTCTTATTAAAGCCAAACCAGCTGCTGCCAAAGGGCAGTATATGCGTTCAGTAAATATTTGTTCAACAATGGGGCCCGGCATTAAAATCAATCCCTTGATATTGATTGCAGCCAACAAATAAACAGGCTATTAAAAATTGAATACAAAAACTGTAGATAGCCGGTGGCGTAAGCCTTAAATAGTTTGCCCGCTGAGGTTTTTTGGGATAGAATCATCTTTTTGAGATGCATGAGTCTGGAGACCTCTGTGTGCAGCGCAGAGGTCTTTTAATTTGGCTCCGGCAGATTGAATCGTTCACCCGATTTGGCTGGCAATTTACCCTGGGGGTTAGGCCACATACGTTTACAAAAAGCCTATGATTTGAATTAAACAAGGAGGTGAGACATGAATGGCAAAGATTGAAGAGAAGAAACAAGTAGTTGAAGACATCAAACAGAAGCTGGATGCGGCAACACTGGTTATTTGCACGGATTACCGGGGGCTTAATGTTGAGCAGGTAACCCAGTTGAGAAACAACCTTCGAGTACCGGGGGTCGAGTACCGAGTGCTAAAGAACACCATGTTTCGTTTTGCTTTGCAGCAATGTGGTTATGAAGATATCGCTGCCCAGATAACCGGGCCTAATGCAGTAATATTCAGTAATGAGGATCCGGTAGGGCCAGCCAAGACAATAACCGAATTTGCCCGCACCAATAAACAGTTGGAAATAAAGATGGCAATACTAGAAGGCAAGTATCTGTCCGCCGATGCGGTCAAAGACTTGGCCAACCTGCCTTCTCGTGAGATGCTGTTGGCTCAGGTGGTGGGAACCATGCAGGCGCCTATTTCATCCTTTGTAAGAGTTCTGAATGCCAACCTTACTGGTCTGGTACGGGCGCTAGATGGTATCCGGGAGCAAAAACAAGCTGGCTAGCGAAAAGCCTTGACCGGAAAGAATCACATTTACCGCAACCATTAATTATGAAAGAAAAAATAGGGAGGTTATTTATTAATGAGTAAAGTACAGGAAGTAATCGAAATAGTCAAAGGGCTTACCGTATTGGAGCTGTCCGAATTAGTGAAAGAATTGGAAGATACTTTTGGCGTTAGCGCTGCTGCTCCGGTAGCCGTAGCCGCGGCTGCGCCGGCAGCTGCTGCCGCACCGGCCGAAGAACAGACCGAATTTGACGTAATCTTAATGGCCGCAGGTGATAAAAAGATCAATGTTATCAAGGTGGTTAGAGAGCTAACTGATTTGGGACTTAAGGAAGCTAAGGCTTTAGTCGATGAAGCTCCCAAGCCTGTAAAAGAAAAGATTTCCAAGGATGAAGCCAACGCCATCAAGGCCAAGTTGGAAGAAGCTGGAGCCAGTGTCGAGGTAAAATAGTATATAACGGAGAGGAGTGCAGGGAGCACTCCTCTTTTTTTATGGATAAATGGGCTCTTTTAATATAATATGAGGTATAAAATGGGATAGAAAGGAGACAATCACATTGAGGAAGCACTTATTATACTTCACCTGCCTGATTTTGGTTCTTTTCTGGGTAATGCCCTGTCAGGCAGCCAGTCCAGTTAAGTGGCAGTTACAATGGATGGAAACTGGAGAATTGGTGGAAGAGGTGAGGATTCCGATAGAGATCACTGACGCCCCAACTGACCAAGCATGGCAACGTACCCAGGTCGGCAATGAGTGGATTTACCAACGTGATATTAACGGCTGGTCAGATTATCAATCCTATAATGATGGACTTCCTATTTTGGTCTCCGAAAACAAGAACATCCTGTATAGTCTGACCGAGATAACCAGCGATACACAATCATCGCCCGGTTGGTTTGAGCAGGTTGCCGGGTCCCGTGAGCTGCAATTGATTATTGAAGTCCCCGGATTGATTTTGACTAGCACCGCCGACCAGCGTAACGACCTGTTATCAAGCTGGTCCTTTGCACGTGGTTCTGACTTAGCTGGGGAAGGGATTCTTCTAAAGGTTGTGCGGGTTGATGGTTTGGTCATGGGGATCGGAATAGTAGCCATTGGAATGATTCTCGCGGTGGTAATATTCTATAGACGCCTTAGGAGGGCGGAACAGATTATAGCTGAAACTTACGCGATACCGCCAAAGGATAGCCATCCCAACCATGAGGATACAAAATAGAGTCCGGCAGATACCCAACGATGCAAACAAAAATGACATGTTAGCTTGACTACGTAAAGTAGCTGTGATAACATTACTAATTGCCATCAAAATATTATTCTGGGAAAGAATGCTGTTGACTGATATATATAGGATTCTCATTAAAAGCGAGGTTTTAGGTTAGCCCCGCTTTTAACACGTTGGCTGATGCTAATTATGTAAAGGGGTGGTTTGATGGCTCATATCGAACGATATGGGAGTACCGAGAGGCTCACTTATTCTCAGATTAAAGAGGTAATTGAGCTGCCCAACCTGATCCAAATCCAACTGAGCTCTTACGAATGGTTCCTGAATGAGGGGTTACGTACGGCTCTCCAAGAAGTTTTCCCGATCTCTGATTTCAGTGGCAACCTTGAACTTGATTTTGTCGACTATAGCCGCGGGGAACCCAAATATTCGGTACAGGAATGTAAGGAGCGGGACGTCAGTTACCAAGCACCCTTGAAGTTGAAGGTGCGACTGACTGACAAAGAGAATGGCGAGATTAAAGAATCTGAAGTCTATATGGGTGATCTGCCCCTAATGACTGAAAATGGCACATTCATTATTAATGGTGCCGAGAGGGTGGTTGTCAGCCAGTTGGTCAAATCACCCGGAGTCTATTTTAACGAAAAGCTGGACTTGGCGGGGCATTCACTTTTTGGGGCTACCATAATTCCCAACCGCGGGGCTTGGTTCGAGTTGGAAATGGATAGTGCCGGGGTCATATACACCCGTATCGATAAGACCAGGAAAATACCAGTTACAGTTTTGTTGCGTTGTCTGGGTTTCGAATCAAATGAAGCTATTTTAGAGCTTTACCATGATCATGATGCAATTAAGCGAACCCTTGAGAAAGATACCACGACGAACAAAAAAGAGGCCCTGATTGAATTTTACCGCCGCCTGCGTCCGGGAGAGATGGCCACTGAGGATGCTGCCCAGCAATTGCTGAAGAACCTATTTTTCGACCCTCGTCGTTATGATATGGCTTCGGTGGGGAGGTATAAGGTCAATAAAAAACTGGGGCTGTCTTTTCCTGAAGAAGTCCGTTACCTGACTATCGAAGATATGACCGCTACAATTGGTTACATTCTGAAATTGATCGACGGTGAAGGCAAAACCGATGTCATCGATCATCTCGGCAACCGCCGCCTGCGTTCGATAGGCGAGCTTTTGCAAAACCAGTTTCGCACTGGCTTGGTGCGCATGGAGCGAGTGGTTCGGGAACGCATGAGTATCCATGATGTGGAAACCCTGACCCCGCAGGTACTGATTAATATAAGGCCGATAACCGCTGCGGTCAAAGAGTTTTTTGGCAGCTCCCAGTTGTCACAATTCATGGACCAGACCAATCCCTTGGCCGAACTTACCCATAAAAGGCGCTTAAGCGCACTGGGACCTGGTGGACTGACCCGCGAAAGAGCTGGCTTTCAGGTCCGCGATGTGCATCATTCCCATTACGGCAGGGTTTGCCCGATAGAAACGCCAGAAGGCCCTAATATCGGATTGATTGGCTCGCTGGCCACATTCGGTCGAGTCAACGATTTCGGTTTTATTGAGACTCCCTATCGCAAGGTGGATAAGAAAGCGGGACGGGTTACCAATGAAATAGTATATCTGACCGCCGACGAGGAAGATGAGTATTATGTGGCTCAAGCCAATGCTCCCCTTGATGAAAATGGCTATTTCAAGGAAGATCGGGCAGAAGTGCGTTACTTTGAAGAGATTTTGGAATTGCCGGTTAACCAAATTGACTATATGGACGTTTCGCCCAAACAAGTGTTTAGTGTGGCTACATCGTTGATACCGTTTCTTGAAAACGACGATGCCAACCGGGCCTTGATGGGTGCCAACATGCAGAGGCAAGCCGTTCCGGTGATCAAGACCGAGGCACCTATTGTTGGGACCGGACTAGAATACAAGGCGGCCAAGGATTCCGGAGCGGTAGTCATCGCCCGTAAAGCTGGCACCGTAAAAAAGGTAAGCGCCTCGCGTATCGTTCTGGAGACTGACGATGGAGAGACTATTACCTATCCTCTGCTTAAGTTCATGCGCTCCAACCAGGGCACCTGTTATAATCAGCGGCCTATAGTCAAGGTTGGGCAGCACATCGAAGCGGACACGATAATCGCTGACGGGCCCAGCACCGATAACGGCGAACTGGCCCTGGGCCGAAATGTATTGGTTGCTTTCATGCCTTGGGAAGGTTATAACTACGAAGACGCAATCCTGATATCCGAAAAAATTGTTAAAGAAGATGTGTTTACTTCTATTCATATAGAGGAGTATGAATGCGAAGCCCGGGACACCAAATTAGGACCGGAAGAGATCACCCGTGACATACCCAACGTTTCGGAAGAGATGCTTAAGAATCTCGATGATCAAGGGGTCATACGGGTTGGGGCTGAAGTAAGACCGGATGACATCCTGGTCGGTAAGGTGACTCCCAAAGGAGAAACGGAATTGACCCCGGAAGAGCGCTTGCTTAGGGCTATATTTGGAGAGAAGGCCAGAGAGGTACGCGATTCTTCCCTTCGGGTTCCTCACGGGGAGGCCGGCAAGATTGTAGCCGTTAAGCGTTTTTCACGCGAAAACGGTGATGAACTGCCTCCCGGCGTGAATCGTTTGGTCCGTGTTTATATAGCCCAAAAGCGCAAGATTTCAGAAGGCGACAAAATGGCTGGACGCCATGGCAATAAGGGAGTCATTTCCCGGATCGTCCCGGAAGAGGATATGCCTTTCCTGGATGACGGCACGCCAGTACAGATTGTCTTGAATCCCCTTGGAGTGCCGTCGCGAATGAATATTGGTCAGATCCTGGAATGCCACATGGGCTGGGTGGCCCATGAGCTCGGCTACAAAATAGCAACGCCCATTTTCGATGGGGCAACCGAAGACGATATAAACGAACTGCGGTTACAGGCCAATCTCCCAATAAACGGCAAGGCACGCCTCAGAGATGGACGCACAGGAGAGCCGTTTGATAATGAGGTTACCGTCGGATATTTATACATGTTGAAACTAGCCCATCTGGTCGATGACAAGATCCATGCTCGTTCCATAGGGCCCTATTCGCTGGTAACCCAACAACCGTTGGGAGGCAAAGCCCAGTTCGGCGGTCAGCGTTTCGGAGAGATGGAGGTATGGGCGCTGGAAGCATATGGGGCAGCTTATACATTACAGGAGATATTGACAGTTAAATCGGATGATGTGGTGGGACGGTTAAAGACCTATGAGTCGATCGTGAAGGGGGACAACATTCCCGAACCCGGCGTACCGGAAGGATTCAAGGTACTTATCAAGGAACTGCAGAGTCTAGCCTTGGATATAAGAATGTTGGGGGCGGACAACAGCGAGGTCCTAATCACCGATGATGATTTGGACATCAATGAACAGGAAAAAGCGCGCGAGTTGGGAATGGATCTACCGGAGGTCGCCTTCAGTGCAGGAGGGAATGTGGGCAAAGCCCTTGGCCAACAAATCGAGAACGATGATTACGAAGCCCCTGACGAGGAGGAAGATGTAGACCTTAGTGACAGCGAACTTGACGACGATGATGAATAGGTAATAAATGACCCGTGCTGTGCTGCTCGAATAAGAAAGAAGCAGCCTTCTGGAAGGGAGAGTATGATTTGTCAGATATCAATAATTTTGAGCGGATCAAAATATCCCTTGCTTCTCCGGAACAAATACGCTCATGGAGCAGTGGAGAGGTAAAAAAGCCTGAGACAATAAATTACAGGACCCTGCGCCCCGAGAAAGAGGGACTATTTTGCGAGAAGATATTCGGTCCTGTCAAGGATTGGGAATGCCACTGCGGCAAATATAAGCGGGTGCGGCACCGCGGTATTGTCTGCGACCGTTGCGGTGTCGAGGTGACTACTTCCAAGGTCAGAAGAGAGCGTATGGGCCACATCGAACTGGCTGCGCCGGTCTGTCACATTTGGTACCTTAAAGGAATACCAAGCCGGATGGGTTTACTTCTGGACATGTCTCCCAAGGTTTTGGAAAAGGTAATATATTTTGTAAACTACATCGTCATTGACCCAGGTGACACACCGCTTCTTAAAAAACAACTCTTGAACGAACGGGAATACAGGGAAAACCGCGAAAGATACGGTGACGCCTTCATAGCTTCCATTGGAGCAGAGGCCGTTAAGGAACTTTTGATAGAGGTGGACCTGGAAGCGTTATCCCAGGAACTGAAAGAAGAAGTCAACACCAGTACCGGCCAAAGAAAGGGCCGGGCTATCAAACGGTTAGAGGTTACAGAATCCTTACGGCTGTCTACCAATAATCCCGAATGGATGATTTTGGACGTCTTGCCGGTAATACCTCCGGAATTGCGGCCAATGGTGCAACTTGATGGGGGACGTTTTGCCACGTCTGATTTAAATGATCTGTACCGGAGGGTGATCAACCGCAATAACCGTTTGAAACGGTTATTGGACCTGGGAGCCCCCGATATCATTGTGAGAAACGAAAAACGTATGCTGCAGGAAGCGGTGGACGCACTCATCGATAACGGTCGCCGGGGCAGACCGGTCACCGGACCAGGCAACCGTCCGCTCAAGTCACTGAGCGATATGCTTAAGGGCAAGCAAGGCCGTTTCCGTCAGAACCTGCTCGGTAAGCGGGTCGACTACTCAGGCCGTTCTGTTATTGTGGCCGGTCCCCAGTTGAAGATGCACCAATGCGGTCTGCCTAAAGAGATGGCCTTAGAATTGTTCAAGCCTTTTGTTATGAAGAAACTGGTCGATCGGGGCATCGCATCTAACATAAAGAGTGCCAAGAAGATGGTCGAAAGGGGACGGGAGGAAGTATGGGATATCCTCGATGGAGTCATCAAGGAACACCCGGTGCTGCTCAACCGTGCTCCGACTCTGCATCGTTTGGGCATACAAGCGTTCGAACCGGTGCTGGTTGAAGGCCGGGCTCTGCAGCTGCATCCCCTGGTCTGTACTGCATATAATGCCGACTTCGATGGTGATCAGATGGCAGTCCATGTTCCGCTGTCTGCGGAAGCTCAAGCAGAATGCCGACTGCTCATGCTGGCCAGCAACAATATATTGAATCCCAAAGACGGTAAGCCAGTTTGTACCCCAACCCAGGATATAGTAATAGGTATATACTACTTGACCTACATGAATGAGAAAGCGGCTGAAGGCAGACCCATCCGAGCTTTCAGTTCGGTCGATGAAGCCCGGATGGCTTATGAAATGGGTGAAATTGGCCTCCATGACCGCATCAAGGTCAGGATGAAGATGCCCCGTAAGATCATCGGTCAAATAAAGCATTCGGCCTCCCAGACGGATAACATTGTTACAGTTGAGACCTCGGTAGGACGGGTCATTTTCAATGAGATCATACCGGAGAGTATGGGTTACTATAATGAAGTTATAGATAAGAAGAAGTTAGGTAACGTAGTCTACGACGCCTATCGGATGGAAGGGAACGCCAGAACCGCAGAAATGCTGGACGGCATCAAGCGGTTGGGGTACAAGTACTCTACCCGGGCTGGCATCAGCGTGGGAGTTACTGACTTTGAGACCCCGCCGGAGAAGCTTGAGATATTGGCGGAAGCGGATCAGATTGTTGATTCTATTGAGAATGACTTCCAGGTAGGCTTGATTACCGAAGATGAACGGCATAACCAGGTGGTTGAGGTTTGGAGCCAGGCTACCGACGATGTTACCGATGCCTTGAAAAAGCACTTGGATGAAGGCAATCCGGTATACATGATGGCTACCTCTGGGGCTCGCGGTAATTTCCAACAGATTCGTCAGCTGGCTGGGATGAGAGGTCTAATGGCCGACCCCTCGGGTAAGATCATAGATCTGCCCATTAAAGCCAATTTCCGAGAAGGGCTGACGGTATTGGAGTACTTCATCTCCACCCACGGTGCCCGTAAAGGGTTGGCAGATACCGCTCTCCGAACTGCTGACTCGGGTTATCTTACCCGTCGCCTGGTGGATGTCTCCCAGGACGTTATTGTTCGCGAGTATGACTGCGAATCGGTTGAAGGTATATGGGTCGGGAAGATAATGGAAGGTTCGCAGCTGATCGAACCGCTTAACCAGCGGATCATCGGCAGGGTGTCGGTAGATACCATATTCCATCCTGAAACCGGCGAAGTCTTGGTTGAAGAAAACCAGATGATCGATGATGATACAGGTTATCTCATAGAAAGACTGGGGATTGAGAGGGTCAAGATCAGGACCACCCTCACCTGTAAAACTAAGCACGGGGTCTGTACCAAGTGCTATGGCCGCAACCTCGCCACTGGTTATGATGTAGAAATTGGCGAAGCGGTCGGGACCTTGGCGGCTCAATCCATCGGCGAACCTGGAACCCAGTTGACCATGCGTACATTCCACACCGGGGGTGTGGCGGGAGAGGACATAACTCGTGGTCTGCCCCGCGTCGAGGAGCTTTTCGAAGTACGTAAACCTAAAGGCCAGGCTGTAGTAGCTGAGGCTTCCGGTAAGGTTCGGTTTGGGGAAAACAAGGGGCGCCGGGAAGTGGAGATCCTAGGTGAGAACGGCGAGATTGTAGGTGCCTATCCGGTACACTATGGTTCCCGCCTCAAGGTAAAGGAAGGCGACCTGGTCGAAATCGGTGATGCCCTCACAGAAGGTCCGTTGAATCCCCACGATATATTGAAAACCCAGGGACTTCAGGCGGTGCAGAGATATATCCTGCAAGAGGTACAAAAGGTATATCGTTCACAGGGTGTTGATATCAGCGACAAACACATTGAGATAATGATACGACAGATGCTGAAAAAGGTTCGGATAGAAGATTCCGGGGACACCACTATGTTGCCGGGAGCCTTTATTGACATTTCAGTTTTTGAAGAAGAGAATCTGCGCACAGTAGAACAAGGAGGTTTGCCAGCAGTATGCTCACCCATGTTGCTAGGTATTACCAAGGCATCACTAAACACCGATTCATTCCTGTCGGCTGCATCATTCCAGGAAACCACCAAGGTCTTGACGGAAGCGGCAATAAAAGGGAAAGTCGATAATCTCATTGGTCTTAAGGAGAATGTCATTATTGGCAAATTAATCCCAGCCGGGACCGGTTATTCGATATATCGCAACATCAAGGTGGAGGAAAACCCGGAATATGTGGAGAACCAATAAATTTCATTTGAGGCAAAATGATTTGACTGCAGAAACCCTTGGTGATAAAATATTAAGGCGTGCGATTAACCAAGCGATACCGTCATAAGCCGCTTTCGTGTTCAAAGGGAGGTAACTATTGTTGCTGGAGGAGATCGAGAACAGTAAGAAGGTTGTTGGCAGTAAACAGGTTAAAAAGGCGGTTGCCAAAGGTGCAGCCAAAAGAGTCTATCTGGCCAAGGATGCTGAACCGCACATCGTCAAGCCCATAATAGAAGTGTGTGAACAATGTGGGGTGGACGTGGAAATGATCGAAACCATGTTTGAACTTGGCCGTGCATGTGGTATTGAGGTGGGTTCGGCAGCCGTTGCGCTGCTGAAAGATTGAATATTTTGGGGAAGGAGGTGCAGAAATGCCAACGATTAATCAGCTGATTAGAAAAGGACGTCAGGAAGAAGAGACAAAATCTACAGCACCCGCCCTAAAAAGCTGTCCGCAAAAGAGAGGGGTGTGTACCAGGGTCTATACCACAACCCCCAAAAAGCCGAACTCGGCGCTGCGGAAAATCGCCAGGGTGAGGTTGACCAACCAGATTGAGGTAACCTCATATATCCCAGGGATAGGACACAATTTACAGGAGCATTCGGTGGTGCTGATCAGAGGTGGCAGAGTCAAAGACCTGCCAGGCGTTAGGTACCATATTATAAGAGGGACGCTGGATGCGGCTGGTGTGCAGAAGCGCAATCAAGGTAGATCCAAATATGGGACCAAGAGACCTAAGAAGAAGTAGAAGGGAGTCCAGCTATGCCTAGAAAAGGGCCCGTTCCCAAGAGAGATGTTTTGCCCGATCCCATCTATAACAGCAAGATATTTACCAAACTGGTAAACCAAGTAATGTGGGACGGGAAGAAGAGCCTTGCAGAGAGAATTTGCTATGAGGCGTTTGAGCGGATTCAGAATCGGACCGGTAAAAACCCCATGCAGGTCTTCGAAGAGGCAATGAAGAATATAACCCCCGTACTCGAGGTAAAAGCCCGTCGCGTAGGTGGTGCCAACTATCAGGTTCCAGTCGAGGTAAGAGCCGACCGGAGACAAACCTTGGCTATTCGTTGGTTGGTTGGATATACCCGCAAACGGGGCGAGAAGACTATGGCCGAGCGACTGGCCGGTGAAATTATGGATGCTGCAAACGGTACCGGAGCATCGGTCAAAAAGAAAGAAGATACCCACAAGATGGCGGAAGCCAATAAGGCCTTTGCTCATTATCGCTGGTAAGAAGCGGAGAGTGTTCCCATGGCCCATAGGATAGATCTAAGTTCTATTCGCAACATAGGTATCATGGCCCACATAGATGCTGGGAAGACCACCACTACCGAGAGGATTCTATTCTATACCGGTAAGGTTCATAGGATGGGGGATGTCGATAAAGGCACCGCCACCATGGATTGGATGACCCAGGAACAGGAACGGGGTATCACGATTACCTCGGCAGCTACCGCGTGCTATTGGCGGGATTGTGCAATAAATATTATCGATACGCCTGGCCATGTGGACTTTACAGCTGAGGTAGAACGGTCTCTGCGGATACTTGATGGGGCAATTGGAATATTTTCCGCGGTAGAAGGAGTGCAATCCCAATCTGAAACCGTATGGAGGCAAGCAGACCGTTACGGTGTTCCCAGGATCGCATTTGTAAACAAGATGGATCGCGTCGGGGCGGACTTCAGCCGGGTTGTGAAGATGATCAACCAGCAACTGGGCAGTAAAGCAGTAGTAGTCCAGCTGCCTTTGGGAGCTGAAGATTCATTCACTGGGATTATCGATATCATTCGTTTGCGAGCCTATGTCTATGAAGATGGTGTTGGGGATAAATTTCTGACCCGGGAACTGGACAAGAATGAGTGTGCCGAGGCTGAAAGCTTTAGAGAGAAATTGATCGAATCACTATCCGAGCTGGATGATACCATCCTGGAAAAATACTTGGATGGGAAACCGATCTCCGCTGAAGAGATCAATCGTTCTTTGAGAAAACAAACTATAGCCAACCGTCTAGTGCCGGTATTATGTGGATCGTCCTTTAAGAACAAAGGTGTACAGATGCTTTTGGATGCGGTGGTTGATTATCTGCCTTCGCCGCTGGACATTCCTCCTATCATCGGAACTGATCCGGATACTGGAGAGGAAGTATCAGTTCCGGCAGATCCCGATGCACCATTTTGTGCCTTGGTATTTAAGCTGGCCACAGACCCTTATGTAGGTAAACTCACCTACTTCAGGCTCTATGCAGGACATATTAAAGTGGGTTCCCAGGTAGTTAATACCCGCAAAAATAAGAAAGAACGCCTTACCAAGATCTTACGGATGCATGCCAATCACCGTGAAGAGATACAAGAAGCGACGGCAGGAGATATATTGGCAGCAGTAGGTTTGAAAGAAACCGTAACGGGCGAAACCCTTTGTTCGCCCGACCGACTGATTGTTTTGGAGTCCATGAATTTCCCTGACCCGGTAATCGATGTAGTAATCGAACCCAAAACCAAAGCCGATCAAGATCGAATAGGCGAGAGCCTGAGGCGTTTGGCGGAAGAGGACCCCACCTTCCGTACCGGCTATGACGAGGCCAGTGGCCAGACTATCATATCCGGCATGGGAGAGCTCCATTTGGAGATAATAATCGATCGTTTACTAAGGGAATTCAAGGTCAATGCCAACGTAGGTAAACCCCAGGTTGCCTACAAAGAAACTGTCAAAACCAATACTAAAGTCGAGACCAGATTTGAAAGACAAACAGGGGGACATGGACAGTATGCCCATGTTATTTTGGCTGTGCGTCCCTTACCGGAAGGATCCGGCAGAGTATTTTTAGACAAAACGCCGCCAGGATTATTCCCCAAAGAGTTTGTGGCAGCTACCGAGATAGGTGTCAGGGAATCCCTACAGGCCGGTATACTGGCTGGTTATCCGGTAGATGACATAGAAGTGACTTTACAAGGTGGTTCCTACCATGAGGTGGATTCCTCAGAGCAGTCTTTCAAAGTCGCAGCCAATATCGCTATGAAGGATGCTCTCAATAAAGCCCAGGCGGTTTTACTGGAACCGATAATGAACATAGATATTATGTCGCCTGAAGAATACGGGGGTGACGTGATATCTGATTTGAATGCACGACGGGGAAGAGTTGTGAGTTTTGAGGAGAATCGGGATAGCCGGATCATTAAGGGGCTGGTCCCCTTGGCTGAGACGTTCGGCTACGCCACCAATTTGAGGTCATTAAGTCAGGGGCGGGCCACTTTTTCGATGGAATTGAAGAACTACGCCGAGGTGCCCGAATCCAAAAGCAGGGAAATCATTGGTCGAAGATATGGTACATCCTTAAGAAGATAACGAATGAAAGCTTAGAAAGGAAAGGTGAAAGGGAATGGCAAAAGCTAAATATGAAAGGACGAAACCGCATCTAAACATAGGGACGATAGGTCACGTCGACCACGGCAAGACCAGTTTGACAGCAGCGATAACGCTGGTATTGTCAAAAGTAGGGGGAGCGGTAGAGACCAGTTATGATTCAATAGACAAAGCCCCAGAAGAGAGAGAAAGAGGAATCACGATAAATACGGCTCATGTCGAATACCAGACCGAGAAGAGGCACTATGCCCACGTGGACTGCCCGGGTCACGCCGACTACATCAAGAACATGATTACCGGAGCGGCTCAGATGGACGGGTCAATATTGGTAGTATCAGCCGCAGACGGTCCCATGCCCCAGACCCGTGAACATATTCTCCTGTCGCGTCAGGTAGGGGTACATTACATGGTAGTATTCATGAACAAGATCGATCTGGTGGATGACGAAGAACTGTTAGAACTGGTGGAGATGGAAATCCGGGAACTGTTGAGCACCTACGAATTCCCGGGAGACGACATCCCGGTAGTAATGGGATCAGCTACCAAAGCGTTGGCCTGTGGCTGCGGCAGCAGAGACTGTGAATGGTGCGGACGCATCTGGCAGTTGATGGACGCAGTAGACGAATACATTCCCGAACCGGTAAGAGCGACCGACAAACCGTTCCTGATGCCGATAGAAGACGTATTCACCATAACCGGCCGGGGAACCGTGGTAACGGGAAGAGTGGAGAGAGGCCAGGTCAAGGTTGGAGACGAAGTAGCCATAGTAGGAATGAGAGATGAGATAAGGAAACACGTAGTAACGGGAGTGGAAATGTTCCGCAAATTATTGGACTATGCCCAGGCAGGGGACAACATCGGCACTCTGTTGAGAGGCTTGGACCGTAAAGACGTAGAAAGAGGAATGGTATTGGCCAAACCGGGGAGTATCAAGCCATTAACCGAATTCAGCGCCGAGGTGTACGTATTAACCAAGGAAGAAGGAGGAAGACATACCCCGTTCTTCAGCGGCTATCGTCCCCAGTTCTATTTCCGCACCACCGACGTAACCGGAGTAATCAAACTACCGGAAGGGGTGGAGATGGTAATGCCGGGCGACAATATCCAGATGGCGATCAGCTTGATTACCCCGATAGCAATAGAGGAAGGCCTGAGATTCGCTATCCGCGAAGGTGGCCGCACAGTCGGCTCCGGAGTCGTAACCGGCATCGAATCCTAATACGCACAAACCAGGTGCTGCGGCTAAGGACAGGGATGTCCTTAGCTGCCAAACGCCAGGATGCGTGTAAAGAATCGACCCCATTCTTAAGGAGGTTAAACTAGAGTGAATGGCCAGAAAGTAAGGATAAGATTGAAAGCATTTGACCATAAATTGCTTGACCAATCATCACAGAAGATAGTAGAAACTGCTAGGAAAAATGGTGCCAGCGTATCTGGACCGGTGCCATTACCGACTGAAAAGAAGATTTATACCATTTTGCGGTCACCGCATGTCAACAAGGATTCACGAGAACAATTTGAGATGAGAACCCATAAACGGTTAATCGATATACTGGATCCTAATCCCCGGGCTATTGATGCCCTTATGCACCTGGACCTGCCTTCAGGAGTGGATATAGAGATCAAGTTGTAGCTGAGGAGCCGGTACTGCGAGACTAGTGGGGGGAACCGGTCTTAAGGTAAAAAATTCCGGATTAGAAAAAAGGCGAAGTTGGACCACTCACTTTCAACCGCTCGCCGCAGAATTCTCAACTAGGAGGTAGAATAGGTGGCAATTAAGACACACAAGTCCATTATGGGAATAAAAGTAGGTATGACGCAGGTTTTTGATGATGCCGGCAAGGCCATTCCAGTAACAGTGGTGCAGGCTGATCCTAATGTAGTATTACAGAAGAAGAAAGTGGCAACCGATGGTTACGATGCCATCCAGGTGGGCTTTTTGAATATCCGGGAGAAACTGGTGAATAAACCCAAGATGGGTATATTCGCGAAGGCGCGCCTGAAACCTTGCCGCCACATAAGGGAATTCAAAGTTGATAACGTGGATGATTATGAAGTCGGCACGGAAATTAAAGCGGACATATTTTCCGCCGGTGAGGTTGTTGACGTAGTCGGCACCTCCAAAGGCAAAGGTTTTTCCGGTGCAGTCAAGAGACATAACATGGCGCGCGGATCCATGGGACACGGATCCAAGTATCATCGTCGGCCCGGTTCACTGGGCGCCATGGGTCCAGCTCGAGTATTCAGAGGCCGCAAGATGCCTGGTCATTATGGCGGAGACCGGATTACAATCCAGGGGCTTAAGATAGTTAAAGTCTATCCGGAGAAAAACTTAATCCTGATTAAGGGTGCGATTCCCGGGCCCAGAAAAGGTCTGGTGCTGATTAAGAATTCAATTAAGGCATAATCGGAGTTCTAACGAAGGAGGTAAAAAAAAGATGCCTAAAGTTGCAGTATATGATATGCGCGGCACCCAGGTCGGGGAGATAGACTTGAACGACAGAGTCTTTGGCATAGAGCCCAACGAAGCGGTGATGCAGCAATTTGTTAAGATGCAGCTTGCCAACAAGCGGCAGGGTACAGCTTCGACTAAAACCAGGGCTGAAGTCAGAGGCGGGGGGAAGAAACCCTGGAAGCAAAAAGGAACAGGACGAGCCCGGGTGGGCAGCAGCCGCAATCCTGTATGGCGCGGTGGCGGAATCGTTTTTGGCCCAAAACCCAGAGACTATTCTTATACACTTCCCCGCAAGGTAAGGCGCTTAGCTTTGAAATCCGCCCTTTCCAGCAAAGTGAAGGACAGCAATATAATAGTGGTTGATTCCCTGACATTCGAGGAGCCGAAAACCAAACTAATGCTGGAGACTCTTGAATCATTGAACGCAGCGGAAAAGACTTTGGTAGTAACTGCTGACGGAGATGTTAATGTCTACAAGTCGGCTCGCAATATTCCTGGAGTCAAGTCACTCAGAGCCGATTATATAAATGTTTTTGACATCCTCAAGTATGATACTCTGCTCATGACCACGGATGCAGTTGCCAGAGTTGAGGAGGTATTTGCTTAAAATGAGAGATTATCGAGATATTATTATCAAGCCCGTAGTAACCGAAAAATCGATGAATCTGCTGGCTGATGACAAATACACCTTTATCGTAGACAAGAGAGCCAACAAGACCGAGATCAAAAACGCCATTGAAAGCATTTTCAAGGTTAAGGTTGACAAAGTGAGCACCATGGTAGTGAAGGGCAAACCCAAACGAATGGGAAGATTCGAGGGACGTACTTCAGACCGCAAGAAGGCTATTATTAGTCTGAAACCAGGACAGAAGATCAAGTTGTTTGAAGGTATGTAATAAACCGTCATTCGGTGTGTTGTAAGGAGTGAGCAAGCAAATGGGCATAAAGAAATTTAGGCCTACAACCCCCAGCAGAAGACATATGACAATTATGAGCTTCGAAGAAATAACTAAGACCGAGCCCGAAAAAAGCCTCACAGTTGCCCTCAAGAGCAAGGGAGGCAGAAACGCCCAAGGGCGTTTAACCGTCAGACATAAGGGTGGCGGCCACAAACGTCTGTATCGGGTAATAGACTTCAAGCGCATTAAGGATGATGTCCCGGCCACAGTGGCAGCGATTGAATACGATCCCAATCGTTCCGCCAACATCGCTTTACTTCATTATGCAGATGGTGCCAAAGCGTATATTTTGGCCCCGAACAATCTGAAGGTGGGCGATAAAGTAGTATCGGGATCCAAAGCGGATATTAAGACCGGTAACACTTTGGCCCTCAAGGACATTCCGGTGGGGTCTTTGATCCATAACATAGAATTACGCCCAGGCAAAGGCGGACAAATGGTACGTTCCGCTGGAACGGTGGCCCAACTTATGGCCAAGGAAGGAGCCTATGCTCACGTAAGGCTGCCGTCTGGTGAAGTCAGGTTGGTTCACATCAACTGCCGTGCTACCTTGGGGCAAGTAGGCAATCTGGATTATGAAAATCAAAAGATAGGCAAGGCGGGCAGATCTCGCTGGATGGGAATAAGGCCGACAGTTAGGGGTTCGGTAATGAATCCTGTGGATCATCCCCACGGCGGCGGCGAAGGCAGAGCCCCCATTGGGAGGCAGTATCCGGTATCACCTTGGGGTAAGATTGCAATCGGCGGCAGGACACGGAGGAAAAAGCCTTCCGACAAGATGATAGTCAGGAAGAGAAACAAATAGTATTAAATTGTGTACTAAGCTAAGGAGGTCTTTCAATGGGCAGGTCACTAAAAAAAGGACCTTATTGTGAAGAGAAGCTTTTAAAGAGGATCGAAGAAATGAACGAATCCGGCCAAAACAAGGTTATCAAAACCTGGTCCCGTCGTTCTACCATCATGCCCCAGATGTTAGGACATACGATAGCTGTTCATGATGGACGCAGGCACATTCCCGTCTATATCACCGAAGATATGGTGGGTTTGAAATTAGGTGAATTCGCTCCTACCCGGACATTTAGGAGCCATGCCGGCAAATCCGAGAAGTCGAGCAGAAGCAGATAGGAAGGAGGAGATATATAAATGGAATCTAGAGCAGTAGCTCGCTATATACGCGTATCTCCCTTGAAAGCCCGCCAGGTAGCTGATTTGGTCCGGGGCAAGAACATCAAAGAAGCCTTGGGTATCTTAAGATATACGAACAAGAAATCGGCCCCTTTGATTAACAAGGTGGTTAAATCGGCGGTAGCCAATGCCGAGCATAATTTTGATATGGATTCAGATGCACTTTATATTTCAGAGATTATGATCGACGAGGGGCCCACCCTTAAACGTATGCAGCCCCGGGCTTATGGAAGAGCAGATGTGAGACGGCATAGAACCAGCCATATTACGGTAGTTCTCAAGGAAAGGGAGGTTAGATAGTGGGTCAAAAGGTTCATCCAAAAGGATTCAGACTCGGTGTCATCAGGAGTTGGGATTCCAACTGGTACGCCGATAAAGATTATTCCGATCTGCTGCATGAAGATTATAAGGTCAGGAAAATGGTCAAAGAACGGTTTTACACTGCCGGTATCTCCAAGGTTGAGATCCACCGCACCGGCAATCGGGTTCGAGTGACTATTCACACCGCCAAACCTGGTATTGTTATTGGACGAGGCGGAACTGAAGTTGAGAGCCTCAAAGTACAGTTGAGTAAGTTGACTGGAAAGAATGTCAATGTCAACATCCAGGAGATAAAACGGCCTGAGTTGGATGCGCAGATCGTAGCCGAGAATGTTGCCCAACAACTAGAAAAACGTATTTCGTTTCGTCGGGCTATGAAACAGACCGTACAGAGGACCATGCGGGTAGGAGGCTTAGGCATCAAAATTGCCATTTCCGGCCGTTTGGGTGGTGCCGAGATAGCCAGAACCGAGTGGTACGCTGAAGGCAAGGTGCCTCTGCACACTCTAAGAGCCGATATAGATTATGGTTTTGCTGAAGCCAACACCACTTATGGGAAGATCGGCATCAAAGTGTGGATCAATCGCGGAGAGGTTGCGCCTGAAGCCAAACAAAGACCGAAGCAGAAAGCAATGGAGGAGGCAGGGCAATAATGCTTACCCCTAAAAGAACAAAATACAGAAAACAGCACCGTCCCAGTCTCAAAGGCAAAGCCCACAAGGGTAATACCGTAACGTATGGTGAATTCGGATTACAGGCTTTGGAAGCTGCCTGGATTACCAACCGGCAGATCGAAGCGGCTCGTATAGCTATCAACCGGCACGTTAAAAGAGGCGGGCAGTTGTGGATCAAAATATTTCCTGACCGGCCTATTACCGCAAAACCTGCGGAGACCCGCATGGGAAAAGGTAAAGGTTCACCCGAACATTGGGTGGCGGTTGTGAAACCGGGCCGGGTTATGTTCGAACTCTCCGGAGTATCGGAAGAAGTAGCCCGAGAAGCCATGCGCCTGGCTGCAAATAAACTCCCCATCAAGTGCAGCTTTGTAAAGAGGGAAGAAATGGGTGGTGAGGTTAGTGAAAGTTGATAAGATGAGAGAGCTAACCGATGAGGAACTGGTCAGAAAGGTTTCTGATTATAAAGAAGAATTGTTTAACCTCAGATTTCAAATTGCCACCGGGCAGCTGGATAATCCCATGAGAATCAAAGATGTGCGCAAAAATATTGCAAGGTGCAAAACGATACTGAGACAACGGGAACTTTCCAGATTAAGCAACTAAGAAGGAGGTCTAACAGGTGGCTGAAAACCAAAGCAACCGTAAAAGCATGACAGGAACGGTCACCAGCGACAAGATGGAAAAAACCATCACTGTCAGGGTGGAAACCGTCAAACAGCACCCGCTGTATAAAAAGACCATTAGGACCAATAAGAAATACAAAGCCCACGACGAGAACAATGAGGCCAAGACCGGCGATGTGGTCAGAATCATGGAGACCCGACCCTTAAGCAAGGACAAAAGATGGAAACTGGTAGAAATAGTACGAAAAGCCAAGACTTTGGAATAGTCGGGGTATTTGAAGGGAGGTTCATTCCGTGATTCAGCAGGAAACGGTTTTACAGGTTGGCGACAACACTGGTGCTAAGAAGGTCCTATGTATCAAGGTCCTGGGCGGATCGACCAGAAGATACGCGACTGTGGGTGACGTAATCGTGGTCAGCGTCAAGGAAGCTAGTCCTGGCGGAGTAGTAAAGAAGGGTGATGTGGTTAAAGCTGTTGTGGTCCGGACCAAAAAGGAAATCAGGCGGCCGGACGGATCCCATATAGCATTTTCAGAGAATGCGGCCGTTATTATTGATGATAACAATAATCCCAAGGGCACCCGTATTTTTGGCCCGGTGGCAAGAGAACTAAGGGAACGGAACTTCATGAAGATCGTCTCTTTGGCTCCGGAAGTCCTTTAATCGGTGGAGGTGTAAAAGATGAATATTAAAAAAGGTGATATGGTTACAGTCATAGCCGGTAAGGATTTAGGGAAAAAAGGCAAGGTGCTGAGAGTCATCCCAACTGAAAATCGGGTTGTGGTAGAGGGTATCAACAAAGCCAAGAAGCATCAGAAGCCGACCAGGAGTCTGCCGCAGGGAGGCATTCTGCAAGTGGAATCACCCCTTAATGCTTCCAACGTAATGCTTCTGTGCACCAAGTGCAACAAACCGACTCGGGGGGCTAGCAAGATTCTGGACAATGGGCACAAGGCCAGGGTATGTAAGCAATGCGGTGAGGTTTTAGACTAAAACTCCAGGAAGGGAGGCCAACTTTAGAATGGCCAGGTTGTTGGAACAGTACAAGCAAGATATAACCCCGAGACTAATAGATAAATTCGGCTACAAGAACATAATGCAGGTTCCCAAAATAGAGAAGGTCATTATCAACGTCGGGGTTGGGGAAGCCATCCAAAATCCCAAAGCTATGGATGGAGCTGTAAATGATCTTATGGCAATCTCCGGTCAGAAGCCGGTAATTACCAAGGCCAAGAAATCAATTGCCGGGTTTAAACTGCGCGAAGGTATGCCGATTGGGTGTAAAGTAACTCTTCGCGGCGAGCGCATGTATGATTTTTTGTATCGGCTTATAAACATAGTCCTGCCCCGAGTGCGTGACTTTAGGGGAGTCTCGCCGCAGGCTTTTGACGGTCGTGGTAATTATTCACTCGGTATAAAAGAACAGACCATCTTCCCTGAAATCGACTATGACAAGATAGATAAGATCAGAGGATTGGAAGTAGTTATTGTGACCACGGCCAAGACCGATGAAGAGGCCCGTGAGTTGTTAAAGAGTATGGGAATGCCATTCAGATAAGAGGGGGTGTTTATAAATTGGCCAAGAAATCACTGATTGCTAAGCAGAAGCGCCCAAAGAAGTATCAGGTTCAGGAATATAACCGCTGCAAAATATGTGGACGGCCCCGAGCATATATGCGCAAATTCGGATTGTGTCGGGTCTGTTTCAGGGAAATGGCCCATAAGGGAGAATTACCAGGAGTCACCAAGGCAAGTTGGTAGCTTGGATTAAGGAGGTATAACACATGGTCGTTACTGATCCCGTAGCTGATTTCCTGACCAGGATTAGAAACGGTAATATGGTCATGCATCAAACGGTAGAAATACCGAGTTCCAAAATGAAGCTTGCGCTGGCCGGAATTCTAAAGGATGAAGGCTATATCAAGGATTTTGAATTCATTGCGGACGGCAAACAAGGGATAATCAGAGTATATTTAAAATACGGCCCGAACAAAGAGAGAGTAATTACGGGCATCAAGAGAATCAGTAAACCGGGGTTGAGGGTTTACGTTAAGAAGGATGAGGTGCCGAAGGTTCTGGCTGGGCTTGGGACTGCAGTTGTATCTACCTCGAAAGGGGTAATGACCGATAAGAACGCTCGCAAAGCAGGTCTGGGCGGAGAAGTCGTCTGTTATATATGGTAGCTTAAGGAGGAGTGAACCGTGTCCAGAATAGGTAGGAAGCCTATCAGTCTACCCGCGGGCGTAGAAGTAAAAATAGAAGATAATGTAATAACCGTCAAAGGCCCCAAGGGAGTGCTATCTCAGTCTATTCCTGAAGATATCAGTATTGAGTTGAAGGGAAATGAACTATTGTGTACTCGGCCGAGTGATGCTAAGAGGCACCGCGCCATGCACGGACTCACCCGGGCATTGGTCGCCAATATGGTCACCGGGGTAACCACTGGATTTGAGAAAAAGCTGGAAATGGTTGGGGTGGGGTACCGGGCTCAAATGCAGGGCAGCAAACTGGTCTTGAACATTGGTTATTCTCACCCAATCGAGATTGACCCTCCTCAAGGAGTGGAGTTCGAGGTACCAGCGGTTACCAGGATAACGGTCAAAGGTATCGACAAACAATTGGTGGGCAATACCGCCGCCGACATTCGTGCACTTAGAAAACCAGAGCCTTACAAAGGTAAAGGTGTGCGTTATGAGAACGAAGTTGTAAGACGTAAAGCGGGCAAATCGGGCGCTAAATAAATAGGAAGGGAGTGACTGCGTTGATCAAGAAGACCAGTAAAAAAGAACTGCGCCAAGGACGACATAAGAGAATAAGAACAAAGTTGGCGGGAACAGCAGAAACACCCAGACTGTGCATTTACCGCAGCCTTAACCATATTTACGCCCAGTTGATTGATGATGAAAAGGGCGTTACTTTGGCGGCCGCCTCTACCCTCGATAAGGATATGGCCGACATGGGTAGTCGCAGCAATATTGAGGCAGCCAAGCGAGTTGGGGGCAGCATTGCTCAGAAGGCCAAAGATAAGGGAATTACTACAGTAGTGTTCGACCGTAATGGGCGTAAGTATCATGGTTGCGTCTCCGCACTGGCAGAGGCAGCTCGTGAAAACGGTCTCGTGTTTTAATCTGACTGGTTATGGATAGGAGGGAAATGATGATAGAAAAGGAACAGGCAGCACCGGAGTTTATCGAGACAGTTGTCAACATTAACCGGGTTGCCAAGGTTGTAAAAGGTGGCCGCAGGTTCAGCTTCAGCGCCCTGGTAGTAGTAGGAGATGGTGAAGGACGGGTTGGCGCTGGTAAAGGGAAAGCAGCTGAAGTCCCGGAGGCCATTCGCAAGGGTGTCGAGAGCGCTAAAAGAAATATGGTGGAGATTCCGTTGATCGATGGTCGGACCATACCTCATCAGACGATTGGCAGGTTTGGAGCCGGGCAGGTCTTATTGAAACCGGCGGCAGCCGGGACTGGAGTTATAGCAGGTGGCCCGGTAAGAGCTGTCCTCGAAGCAGCGGGACTGAAGGATATACTTACCAAATGTATTGGTACCTCAAACGCTAACAATGTTGTACGGGCGACCATGGAGGGTCTTAAGAGTTTAAAAAAGGCCGAGCGGGTTGCACAGCTAAGAGGAAAGACCATCGACGAGATATTGAACTAGGGAGGTAAACCACTTGGCAAAGCAATTGAGAATTACTTGGACCAAAAGCTCTATTGGTTATCCCCGCACCCAACGTTTAACCATTCAGAGCTTGGGCTTAAGGAAATTAAACCATTCTGTGATAAAGGATGACTGCGCCCAGATCAGGGGGCAGATAGAAAAAGTCAAACATATGGTTCGCGTAGAAGAACTAAACGAGGCATAGGAGGTTTTAGAGTGAAACTGCAGGAACTGCAATCTCCACCTGGTGCAAACAAGCGGATTAAAAGGGTGGGCCGAGGCATTGGTTCCGGTCATGGCAAGACTTCTACCCGAGGGCATAAAGGCCAGAAGGCTCGTTCCGGCGGAAGTATCAGACCCGGATTTGAAGGTGGCCAGATGCCTTTACAGCGGCGTTTGCCGAAGAGAGGATTCAACAACATATTCAAGAAAGAATATGCCATTGTAAATGTGAAGGATCTTAATTGCTTTGAGGACGGAACGGTTGTAACCATTGACCTGCTACGCGAGGCAGGATTGGTTAAGAAGATTCCGGCCGGAGTGAAATTACTGGGTGACGGTGATTTGGAGAAGAAGCTCACCGTTCAGGTGCATAAGTGCAGCCGGCAGGCCGAAGAAAAGATTACGGCTAAGGGCGGCAAATTTGAGGTGGTATAATTGCTTAGCTCATTTCAACAAGCCTTGAAGATAGGGGATTTAAGAAGCAAACTGCTCTTTACCCTAATGATGCTGCTGGTGTTTCGTATCGGCGCACATATACCAGTTCCCGGCATAAATCCGGAGGCGATCGCCCAGTTATTGCAGGGCCAGTTATTTGGCTTCTTTGACATAATATCCGGGGGTGCATTCAAACGCTTTAGCGTATTTGCGATGAGCATTACTCCGTATATCAATGCTTCAATTATCATGTCGCTGCTGACCGTGGTGATTCCCGCCCTGGAAGAGCTGAAGAAGGAAGGGCAGGAAGGCCAAAAGAAGATCGCTCAATATACAAGGTATGGAACCATAGTGCTGGCCTTGATCCAAGCGATCGGGATGTCCGTAGCCTTGGGCAAGTCTGGAGCCATAGACAATCCCGGATTTTTATCCTATCTGATCATTACCATATCCCTAACCGCTGGAACCGCCATGCTGATGTGGATAGGCGAAATGATAACCGAGCGCGGGATCGGCAATGGCATATCCCTGATTATATTCTGCGGTATCGCCGCCCGTATACCATCTCAGATTCAGGGGGTAGGCCAGGAAGTAACCAGCGGGATGGCAGGTTATTTCCAGGTATTGCTGCTGATAGTGGTAGTCTTAACAGTTATTGCAGCCGTTGTGGCGATGAATGAAGGTACACGCAGACTACCTATCCAATATGCCAAGCGGGTGGTTGGCCGCAGGCTTTATGGAGGCCAAAGCACATTTTTGCCATTGAAAGTCAACAGTGCGGGAGTCATCCCCATCATTTTCGCGATGTCTCTAGGAATGTTCCCGGCTACAATCGGGTCATGGATGAGCCCAACCTCGTCCTTTAATGTGTTTATAAACACGTATTTTAGTTACACCAGCGTAGCTTACAACGTTTTCTATGCGGCTCTGATAATCTTCTTTACTTATTTTTATGTTTCAATCATATTCAATCCGCTGGACGTTGCTGATAATATCAAAAAGAACGGTGGTTTTGTCCCGGGCATTCGTCCTGGTCGTCCCACCGCTGAATACATCGATAAGGTATTGTCTCGTTTGACCCTGGCAGGCGGGGTTTTCCTGGCACTGATAGCCATATTGCCGAATATAGTTATTGCTATTACCGGGATAAAAAGCCTTTGGTTCGGAGGGACTGCTCTTTTGATTCTGGTTGGAGTTGCCCTCGACACCATGAAGCAGGTCGAATCTCACCTGTTGCTGAGAAGTTATGAAGGCTTTGTTAAATAGGAGATGATCAGATGAATATAACTCTAATGGGCCCACCCGGTGCCGGGAAGGGGACTCAAGCGGAATATATCAAGAAAGAATATCCGATACCGCATATCTCTACTGGCGACATGTTCAGGGAAGCGGTACAGAATGCTACCCCCATGGGGATGGAGGCAAAGAAATACATGGATGCCGGGCAACTGGTGCCCGATCAAGTTACCATCGGCATAGTTGAAGATCGACTAGGTATGCCTGATTGCCAACAAGGATTTCTGTTGGATGGATTCCCGCGCACTACGGTGCAGGCCGAAGCACTGGACCAGGTACTGAGTAAATTGGGCAAAAAGCTGGACCTTGCCCTTAACATATCGGTGCCCGAGGAAATTTTAATGGCCCGCATGGTAGGTCGGGTGTTCTGTAGTTCCTGCAAGACCGTCTACAACACGGTTTTTAATCCCACCAAAATAGCCGGTGTTTGCGACAAATGCGGGGGAGAATTGGTGCAGCGTGCCGATGATAAAGCTGAAACAGTTGAGAATCGAATCAAGGTCTATATGGAGCAAACCCAACCTCTGTTGTCCTATTACGCACAACAAGGCAACCTGGTAACTTTGGATGGCCAGAGGGATCCTCAGGTAGTATTCCAAGATGTAAAAGCCCTGTTGGAGAAACTGGGATGATTTATATCAAGACCCCCAGTGAGATCAAGAAGATGCGGAGATCAGGGCAAGTTGTTGCCCAGGTTCTACAGATTCTAAAGCGGGAGATCCGTCCCGGGGTAACTACGGGTCAACTGAACAAACTAGCTGAAGAAGAGGCCAAGAAAAGAAATGCTGTAGCGGTTTTCAAGAATTACCCTCATCCACGAGGAACCCGTCCCTTCCCGGGTGCTATATGTGCTTCGGTGAATGAAGAGGTGGTTCATGGCATTCCAGGTCGGAGAAAGCTCAAGGAAGGCGATATAATAAGTATCGATTTTGGGGTAATACTGGACGGCTTCGCAGGTGATGCAGCCATAACGGTACCCGTCGGTGAGGTAAGGCCCTCAGTCCGAAAACTAATCAGTGTAACCGAGGAAGCTCTAATGAAGGGAATAGAACAGGCCCAAACTGGGAACCGTCTAGGGGCAGTGTCCCATGCGATCCAGACACATGTAGAGCAGGCCGGATTTTCCGTAGTCAGGGATTTCGTCGGTCATGGGATTGGACGTAATATGCATGAGGATCCTCCCATACCCAATTATGGTAAGGCCGAACGGGGCCCGGTTCTGCAGGCAGGGATGGCATTGGCCATTGAACCGATGGTAAACATGGGATCATATAGTGTCATCACCAAAATGGATGATTGGACGGTGGTCACCATTGATGGCAAACCCTCGGCACATTTTGAGCACACCATTGTGGTCGGTGACCAAGGCCCTGAAATTCTCACCTTGTTATAATGGAGGTGAAGGATATAGGTATCGACATTTTGGGTAAAGTGGTTATATCAAAATCCGGCCGGGACAAGGGTAAGGCGTTTGTGGTAATCGGCATTTTGAATGAAAGATTCCTTCTCATATGCGATGGGGACATACGCAAGATTGAGAATCCCAAGAAGAAAAACACACGGCATTTGAGCTTCACGTCCATGCAGGCCCATGATGTGCTGGAGTACTTACAGAAGGGAGAAAAGCCTCCCAATCATATTATTAAAAAAAGTCTAAAACAGCTGATTGATAAAGGTTTAAATCTCGGGGAAGGAGGTTTGGAGAATGGCTAAAGATGACGTAATCGAGGTAGAGGGAAAAGTCCTGGAACCATTGCCTAACGCCATGTTTACGGTAGAAATGGAAAACGGCCATAAGGTCCTTGCCCATATATCAGGGAAGATGAGAATGAACTTTATCAGGATATTGCCCGGCGACCGGGTTATGGTGGAACTATCACCCTATGACTTGAATCGGGGACGGATAACATATCGATTCAAATAGAATCGAGGGCCAGCATCAAAAAGGAGGGACATCACTAGTGAAGGTAAGAGCATCGGTTAAGAAAATCTGCGATAAATGCAAGATCATCAAGCGAAAGGGTAAGGTCACAATTATTTGTGAAAATCCCAAGCATAAACAGGTTCAAGGGTAATAATCACTGAAGATAACCATTAATATAACCAAAGGAAGTGAAAGGTTTGGCAAGAATAGCAGGCGTTGATTTGCCCCGCGAAAAGAGAGTGGAGATATCCCTTACCTATATATTGGGAATTGGGAGATCGTCATCGCAGAAGATTTTGGCGACCGCAGGTATAAATCCAGACACCAGAGTGAAAGATTTAACCGAGGAAGAAGTTGCCAAAATTAGGGCTATAATCGATAAAAACTACGTAGTCGAAGGGGATCTGCGCCGCGATGTTAGCATGAACATCAAGCGGTTAATGGATTTAGGTTGCTACAGAGGATTGAGGCATCGCCGCGGGTTGCCGGTTCGGGGTCAGAATACCAAGACAAATGCACGCACCCGTAAGGGACCTAAACGTACCGCTGGCGGCAAGAAGAAATAAACGAGGAGGATTGTTTGAGTGGCACGAAGAACAGCAACCGTCAGGGTCAAGAGACGGGAAAAGAAGAATATCGCTGAAGGAATAGCTCATATTAAGTCGACTTTTAACAATACAATCATTTCTATTACTGATAAAAACGGGAATGCAATTTCCTGGGCTAGTGCCGGCACCGTCGGCTTCAAGGGATCCCGTAAGAGCACCCCGTATGCTGCCCAACAGGCTGCTGAAAATGCTGCCCGGGCTGCCATGGAGCATGGGCTGCGGGAAGTGGAGTGTTATGTAAAAGGGCCGGGAGCTGGACGCGAAGCGGCCATACGGTCTTTACAGGCGGCAGGGCTGGAAGTCAGCGTTATCAAGGACGTCACCCCTATTCCGCACAATGGATGCAGACCGCCCAAAAGAAGAAGAGTTTAAGGAGGTATTTGTTTAGTGGCAAGATATACTGATGCAGTCTGTCGCCAGTGTCGGCGGGAAGGGGAGAAACTGTTCCTGAAGGGGGACAGGTGCTACTCGGAAAAATGTGCGGTCCAGAAGAGGGCATTCGTGCCCGGCCAGCATGGTCAAAAACGCCGGCAAAAAGCAAGCGAATATGGTATACAGCTTAGAGAAAAACAGAAGACGAAGAGAATCTATGGGGTTTTGGAGAAACAGTTCCGAAACTATTTCAAGAAAGCCGAGCGGCAAAAAGGCATCGCTGGCGAGAACCTTCTGATACTGTTGGAAAGACGCCTGGATAATGTAGTATACCGGATGGGATTCGCTTCTTCTCGCAAAGAAGGCCGCCAGCTGGTGACACACGATCATTTCACGATTAATGGCAAAAAAGCGAATATTGCATCAATGCTGGTTTCGATCGGAGACACAATTCAAGTCAAACCTAGCAGCGCCGACTCGCCCAAGTTCCAGGAACTGAAGGCAGCTGGAGCCTATAAAACCCCCCCGGAGTGGTTGGAAGTTGATATGGATAATCTAACGGGCAGGGTGTTGGCCTTCCCGACCAGAGAGAATGTGGATACAGCCGTAAACGAGCAACTGATCGTAGAACTGTACTCCAGGTAAAATATCCAACTTCAATAAACCTCTAAGATAAAAGGAGGGGACAATATGCTCGAGATGGAAAAACCCCGTATCGAATGTACGGAAAAAGACCCGGATAGAGATTATGCCAAATTCGTGATTGAACCGCTGGAGCGGGGTTATGGGACTACTTTAGGGAATTCCCTGCGCCGCGTACTGCTGTCTTCCCTGCCTGGCGCAGCAGTTACCTCCATCAAAATAGATGGAGTCTTGCATGAATTCTCCACCATCCCCGGTGTACTGGAAGATACCACGGAGATGATACTGAACATTAAGCAGATGGTTTTGCGTTACGATGGCAATGAACGCAAAATCATCCGAATTGAACAGAAGGGCCCCAAAGCTGTCACAGCAGGCGATATCACCCCGGATGCCGAGGTGGAAATCCTCAATCCGGATCTGCATATTGCTACCCTGGATGAAGACGGCAAACTTGAGATAGAGATGACAGTGGAAAGAGGACGGGGTTATGTAAGCGCTGACCAACAGCCCCAGAAGAACGCTGATATTGTGGGAATGATCCCGATTGATTCCATATATACACCAGTAAAAAGGGTCAATTACACTATTGAGGATACCCGGGTGGGCAAAAGGACCGACTACGACAGGCTCATCCTGGAGATTTGGACCAACGGCAGCATCCGACCTGAAGAGGCTTTGAGCCTTTCCTCCCAGATTCTGATCGAATACTTGAGACTCTTTACGGAAATAGACGATACCTACTCAGAGGTCGAGATTCTGGTCGAAAAAGAAGAAGAGAAAAAGGATAAGATCCTGGAGATGTCCATTGAAGAATTGGAACTCTCGGTGCGGGCATCCAACGGTTTGAAGCGGGCCAGCATCAATACTGTGGGAGACCTGATCGAAAAGACCCGGGAAGAGATGAGCAAGATAAGGAATCTGGGCCAAAAATCGCTGGAAGAAATAGAGAAGAAGCTCAAAGAATTGGACTTGAACTTCAAGAAGTCAGAGGAATAAGAAAGGAGGATAAAAAAATTGGGTTACCGTAAATTAGGTTTTAGGAGCGATCACCGCCGGGCTTTGTTGAGAAACTCAGTGACGTCGCTGCTCGAACATGAGAAAATAACCACCACCGAAACCAGAGCTAAGGAAATTAGCAGCATAGCTGATAAGATGATTACCTTGGCAAAAAAGGGTGATTTGCATTCCCGCCGCCAGGCCAACTCCTACCTGCTCAAGGATGATGTAGTATACAAGCTGTTCTCCACTTACTCCGAGCGCTATAAGGAACGTAACGGAGGCTATACCAGGATAATTAAGACCGGAGTACGCAAGGGAGACGGGGCTCCCATGGCTATTATCGAGTTAGTGGATTAGGTTGCCTCGGCATTTAAGTCATAATAATCTGTTATGCGAAAGTTCGGGAGGATTGATATCCTCCTTGTCTTTTGCAGAGAGGTATCATAATCGTGGCATAGTGGAGCCAAGCGCTCCGCGGCTGACCGCAGTTTCAATAGCCAACATCGTTCAGTCAGGATGGGTAAGACGTAAATGACCAGGATCAAAATGATAATCGAATATGACGGGAGCAGGTATCATGGTTTTCAAAAGCAGCAAAACGCTCATACCATCCAAGCCGAATTGGAGAAACAGATAGAACGTCTCACAGGGGAAATTGTCCACGTCGATTCAGCCGGCCGTACCGATGCAGGTGTGCATGCCTGCGGGCAGGTTATTGCTTTCGATACCGCTGCCACAATTCCAGGGGACCGGTGGAAACTGGCCCTCAACACGTTTCTCCCCCCGGACATACGAATATTGCACAGTACAGAAGCCAGTGCCAATTTTCATCCCCAGTTTCAAGCGGTCAGCAAGCGCTATTCATATTATCTGTACAGACGGAAGAGCGGGGAGGTTTTTCACCGCCATTATGCTCTATGTACTACGGAGCCGTTGCAGGTGGAGGAAATGCAGGAAGCCTGCCGCTATATAATAGGAAGACATAATTTTCTGGCTTTCTGTGCTCGAGGCTCCACGGCCAAGACGTTTGAACGAACAGTGCGGGAATGTTGCCTAACCAGCGATGGGCCTTTTCTGCGTCTGGATATTGAGGCAGACGGATTTCTGTACAATATGGTCAGGATAGTGATGGGCACGCTTTTGCAGGTTGGACGCGGTAAAATTGTCACTACCGAGATAGCTGACATTATTCAATCCCGGGATAGGACTCGAGCAGGCCCTACCGTACCACCGCAAGGCCTCTACCTGGTTTCGGTTATCTACCCACCCGATGTGGGCTAAATTTTTCGAAAACAGGGCGGTTTTCTTGACAAATGACTGTGGACATAGATAGAATTAATAGGTAGTCTCTAAACTGCTGTTTGTCTCCTGCCCCGTTGGCAAATACCACACTTTAGAGACTGTTAAGGTCAGACCCAGGCAACGATATACAGGAGGGAAATTTGTGAAATCATATATGGCGAAACCAGCTGAGATAGACCGCAAGTGGTATGTGATAGATGCAGCCGGCCAGACGCTGGGAAGATTATCATCGGAAGTAGCCTCGATTCTAAGAGGGAAACACAAGCCGATTTATACCCCCCATGTTGATACCGGAGATTTTGTAATCATTATCAATGCCTCCCAAATCAACCTTACCGGCAACAAACTGCTGAACAAGAAAATGCGCTGGCATACAGGATATCCGGGTGGTTTGAAAGAGATCGACTACGGAACCCTGTTACAAAAGAAGCCCGAGAAAATAATTGAAGCAGCGGTTAAAGGAATGCTCCCGCATAACCGTTTGGGTGCTGCCATGTTTAAAAAGCTTAAGGTATACCGGGGGAGCGAACACCCTCATCAAGCCCAAAAACCCGAAGTACGGGAACTGAGAGGTTAGGAGGAACGATATGGCAACGAAGGCACAATACTGGGGAACCGGAAGAAGAAAAAAAGCTGTAGCCCGGGTGAGACTGGTACCCGGCAGCGGAAACATAACCATCAATGACAGGAATTTCGAAAATTTCTTTCCCAATAAGACCAGCCGGTTGATCGTTCTGCAACCTATGGAACTAACTGGCCAGGCCGGGCGATTTGACATAATCTGCCGCGTAGGCGGAGGCGGGGTAACTGGTCAAGCTGGAGCTGTCCGTTTGGGTATTGCCCGGGCGCTCATCAAAGCCAACCCTGATCTGCGTCCCAGCTTGAAACGGGCTGGATTCCTGACCAGAGATCCGCGCATGACGGAAAGAAAGAAGTATGGCTTGCATAAAGCCCGCAAGGCCCCCCAATATTCAAAACGTTAGTTTACAGAGCCCCTCGCTGGAGGGGCTTTTTTGTTGGGTTCGGCATCGGTATGTGGAACTTACCCAAGGTTTGGAGAAATCCCAGCACAACAAAAGAAGACCGGTCCCAACCAGAAGTGTATGGGAACGATGTTAAATCACTCTCTCCATTGGAGAGAGTTTCTGTTTGCTGCCGGTACATGGAAAGCGAAGGAGGATATAAATATTATGCCGCTCCCAGGCATATATAAGAAATATCAGGACCGGGGAGGGCTGGGATTGAGGAACCGAGTGTTCATTTTCAAAAGAAAACCCGGCAGCATTGTGATGGCCATAATACTGCTGCCTTTGCTTTGTTTATGGGGCATCAATGTAAATCCACCCCATGAGGAGGCAATCATGGCGTATTCACTAGCCAATCGGGTTATTGTCGTGGACGCTGGTCATGGTGGCTTTGATCCCGGTGCGATAGGACCGGCCAAAAACGTCGAAAAGGATATCACCTTGGCAATCAGCAACAAACTAGCTTACCACCTAAGTCAGTCGGGAGCATTGGTAATAATAACCCGGGATGAAGACGAGGACCTGGCCGGGGACAATTTTTCCGGGAGCCTTTTGCAAAGGAAGAGAAAGGATCTGGCCGCGCGAGTGTCTCTAGCTCAGGAGAACAAGGCCGACCTGTACGTAAGCATTCATACCAATGCCGATGTCAGTCCCCGCTGGTACGGGGCCCAGACCTTCTACAGTGCCAGCAGTGAAGAAGCAAAACGTGTAGCCGAAGCGATTCAGGCGGAATTGATTGCCCAATTGGGGAATACTACCCGCAAAGCTAAAACGGGCAATTACTATATCACTGAAAAGACCGATATGACAGCTGTTATTGTGGAAGTAGGCTTTCTTTCCAATCCGCGGGAAGAGAAGCTGCTGAGCGATGATCAATACCAGGAGAAGGTGTCCTATGCCATATTTTGTGGTATCGCAAAAGCCTACCTTGACGGATAATAGAGTTATAGCAAGGGAATATTTGTTAATCGAGGAGGGAGCCAAATGATCACTTTTGCAGCATTGATGCCGCACCCACCCATAATTGTCCCAGAAGTTGGCGGGGAAAGGGCTCACGAGGCCAGCCTCACTAGCCAGGGCATACAGGCCGTGGCTCGGGAATTGGTGCAAACCCAACCCGAAACGGTAGTGTTCCTCACCCCTCATGGTAATGTGTTCTCGGATTGTATAACCTGCTTGATTGAACCCCGGTTGGAAGGTAATCTGGCAGCCTTCGGCCACCCCGAAGTTGCCTTTAGCCATGCCAACGATCTGGAGTTGATTCAAGCGATCGGAAATCTAGCTGAGAAACACGACATCAGTATGATCGGGATAGACAAAAACACGTCCTCTCGTTACAACCTCAATCCATTCCTCGACCACGGCATCCTGGTACCGCTTTATTTTCTCAAGCAAGCCGGCTTGGGGGACAAGCCTATTGCGGCCATCAGCATTGGCATGTTGGACAATATCCAGCTCTATACATTGGGAAAACTCATACAGGAGGCCGCCCAGAATGTAGAACGCCGGGTGGCGGTAGTCGCGTCAGGTGATATGTCTCACCGTCTAAAGGATGAGGGACCCTATGATTTCCATCCCGACGGCAGTCGTTTCGACCTTTTGGTCAGGGACTTGATTTCTCAAGGAGATGTAGAGGGACTGTTTAACCTGCCCTCAAACCTGGTCGAAAATGCCGGTCAATGCGGTTACCCATCCATAATTATCATGTTAGGCGCACTGGATGGTTTTAAACCGACAGCGGAGGTATTCAGCTATGAGGGTCCGTTTGGAGTGGGCTACCTGACTGCGGGTCTAAAGCTGGACCACCAAATCCCCAGTACCCTCGACCGCTTGATCGAACAGCAGACGAAATCAGCTGAAGCCGGACGGAAAAACGAATCCCCTCCGGTCAAGTGGGCTCGTCAGGTCCTGGAGGGTTATCTGCAGGGCGGCAAGGTCGCAGACCTGCCCCCGGATATGGGTGAATTGGCCTCACAACGCGCAGGGGTATTTGTGTCATTGAAGAAAAATGGCCGGTTACGCGGTTGTATTGGCACCTTCCAGCCGGTCTATGAGAATATAGCCGAAGAGATCAAGCATAATGCAATAGCAGCGGGATTAAGAGACCCGCGTTTTTCCCCGGTGACAGCCTCAGAACTGCCAAACTTGGTTTACTCCGTGGATATTCTCACCCCACCTGAACCATCCCGGCGCGAAGAACTCGATCCCCGCCGTTACGGAGTTATTGTTCGCAGCGGGGGCCGGAGCGGACTCCTGCTTCCCGACCTGGAGGGGGTAGACACAGTGGATCAGCAGTTAAGCATTGCGCTGCAAAAGGCGGGAATATCGCCGGAGGAGAAATACTCCATACAGCGCTTCGAAGTTAAGCGATACACTTGATAATCAAGCTCCCGTGAGGAGGTGAGAATCATGGCAAACGCCCAAGCCAGGTATTTTGAGATACTGGATGAGGGTGTAGTACGGTGTATTCTTTGCCCTCATCATTGCCGATTAAAAGAGGGACAGATAGGTATTTGCCGAGTTAGAAGCAATCAGAACGGCAATCTCCTGACTCACAACTATGGAGAAGTAACCTCCCTGGCCCTGGACCCAATCGAAAAGAAACCTCTATTCCACTTTTACCCCGGCTCCTACATCCTGTCTGCCGGCAGTTACGGATGCAACCTGGGGTGTTCATTCTGCCAGAATTATTCCATTGCCCACGGCATCCCTGCCAGTACCTACACGGAAGCAGAGAAAATGGTGGAAATAACCCAGTCATGCCGCCGGGATGGCTCAGTAGGCCTGGCCTTCACCTATAATGAACCATCAATCTGGTACGAATATATAATGGACGTGGCCCCGCGACTCAAGGAACTGGGATTAAAAACGGTCATGGTAACCAATGGATTTATAGAGAAAGGACCATTGGAAGACCTGCTTACCTGCATCGATGCCTTCAACATAGATGTCAAGGGATTTAACGAACGTTTTTATCCGCAGATGTGCAAAGGTCGTTTGGGTCCGGTCAAAGAAACGGTAGAGAGAGCAATCGGGCAAGCCCATGTGGAGATCACTACCCTGCTCATCCCCGGCAAGAATGACAGCGAAGACGAGATACGGGCCTTGGCCCAATGGTTGGGATCCCTGGACCGGCAAACCGTCTTGCATTTATCCAAATACCACCCTGCCTACCAATTGGACCTGCCCGCTACCCCCACGGCTACTATTATGCGAGCCCGGGAGATTGCCCTGGAATACCTGGATTTCGTATTTACCGGCAATTTACCCGGGGAGCTCAACAACACCAATTGTATCAACTGCGGTCATGAGCTCATCCAACGCAGTGGTTATCGGATTGAGATCACCGGGGTAAGGGACAGGCATTGCGCCCAATGCGGAGCGGAGCTGGGGTATATCAAGGGATTGTAGGTTTGGAAATTGGGTATGGCGAGCAGGGAGCTACAATAAATGCCGGGAGGAATACCTCCCGGCATTTTATATGAAAGCTTCCGGCACTTGGCCGGAAGTCTGTTCATGCAGGCGGCACGCGCCTGCAATTTAGGATATGTATATGGCAGGCAAAAGGTTACACTTATTCTGTCAACTGAAGCAACTTCCATATCTTACGGAGTCGGTCCAAGCTGACCGCGGTTAGTGGCTGATCAGGTAAACCGGTTAGTCTTGAAATGCTGATTGTATGCTGTCCGGTTGATGGCTATAACTCAAGGTTATAGATTATAATGATCTCACCAAACCATTTCGGACACTGCGAATAAAAACGAAAGAAAGGACGGGATTGCTTTGCAGGGTAAACAACCATTAACCTTTTACTGCATCACCACCTGACGGACCTGTCAAAAAGCCAGGGCCTGGCTGAATGAACACAATGCATCATATATATACCGGGATCTGATCAAGGCACCGCTGAGTGGTGACGAATTGCGGGGTTTGGCTCAAACGGCCAATTCCACGGTTAAGGATCTGATCAATATCAAGAGTCAGGCTTACAAGAAGATTAAGCCGGATTTGGCGGGAATGAAGGATGCGGAGGTAATCCAGCTGATCAACAGTGAGCCCAGGATTATGAAACGGCCGGTGCTAAGCGATGGCCAGCGCCTGGTGATCGGTTTTTCCGAAGAGGCTTTTCAAACTATGCTGGTGTAGCTTATGTTTGACTGGTTGCTAATCCAGGCAACGACATCCTAAAGGAGGGATCACATGCTGGAGATACCGGAAGCGACTGTCCTAGCCCGACAGATTAAAGATACCCTGGCTGGGAAAAGGATCGTTGGCATAATTACTGCTCACAGCCCCCATAAATTCGCTTGGTTCAACGGTCAGCCGGAAGAATACCAAAGGTTGTTGATTGGGCAAACCATCGATGGGGCTTCGGCACGTGGAGGCATGGTAGAAATACAAGTTGGCCGGGCGCGCCTGCTTTTCGGGGATGGTGTAAACCTGCGCTTTCATTCCAAGGACGATAAGAGGCCTTCCAAGCACCAGCTGCTGATGGATTTTGAAGACGGCACCGCGCTCAGCGCCTCAGTACAGATGTACGGCGGTCTGTGGTGTTTTCTGGAAGGCAGCTTCGAGAATCCTTATTACCAGGCAGCGGTGCAGAAGCCTTCACCTCTGAACAGCGAATTTGACCGTGTCTATTTCGATTCGCTGATGGATGGATCTGAGGCAGACAAAATGAGCGCCAAGGCATGGCTGGCCACGGAGCAGCGCATTCCTGGGCTAGGCAATGGAGTGTTGCAGGATATCCTTTATAACGCCCGTATCCACCCCAAGCGTAAGATTGGTTCTCTAAATGAGGGAGAAAAAGAGGCCCTGTTCCGAGCCGTCAAGGACACCCTGGCCGATATGGCAGTCAGAGGCGGGCGTGATACCGAGAAAGACCTCTTTGGCAAACCGGGTGGTTATAAAACCAAGGCCAGTAAACTGACCGTAGGAAATACCTGCCCGGTATGTGGGGGCTCGATCAGGAAGGAAAGCTATATGGGAGGAAGCATCTACTATTGTGATCAGTGCCAGAGGATTTAGGGGCAGCCATCGCATGTCTGCGGCAGACAAAAGCCGGACAAGAACACACAGCTAACTGCAATAGCCATACCGAAAATTCAGGGATTGGTACGTCTGACCACATTATGGTCAGCAAGCCAACGTCTGAACCTGCCATGATAATAAGGGGACTGGTTATCAAACCAGTCCCCTTTTTTAGGTGCGCCCGGCATGGGCGCAGTCTAATGGGTGAAAGTCCCTAGTGCGGGTTGATAGTGCCAAGCACATAGCCAAGGGCAAGGGTGTCCTCGGTGACGAGGAATCTGAAGGAAGCCGGCGGCAAACTTCCGGTCTGACGAACAGAAATCACATAAGGCATCGAAAGTTGGGTGAGGTTGCCTAACAAACTGAAGCCCAAAACTATCCGGAAACTTGCGGTGTAAATGTGGCAGATGGATGGAAGGAAAGACTGCGTTCTTACCCGGGGAGATCTCGCGGACGGGCGGAAACAGAGTAAGAAGCCCGGTTGAAACAAGATTTGTCGTGAGAAGTCAGCCGAGGCCATAGTACCGGAGCTTTCTAGAAGCAAAGGGAAGGGCTGAACCAGAGGAGGTGTGGGTCATGAAAGTTACTGAAAGTGACAAGCTAAAGCACAGACAACTTCGAACGGAAGGCTATCTGCAAAGGGTATCTGCGGAACAGAGAGAGAATGCAGAAGCGTGCGGGTCACTGAAGATGACTGAAACCGACAGCACCGACACCAACCAGCAGAGGGAAGGATTGTTGGAGCAAATCCTGGGCAGAGACAATCTGAACCGCGCCTACAAGCAGGTAAAGAGGAACAAAGGCGCGGGTGGAATTGACGGTATGCAGGTAGATGAACTTCTACCCTTCCTGAAAGAAAACCAGGGGAAACTCATACAATCCATCCGGGAAGGTATTTACCGTCCCAAACCCGTGCGCCGGGTAGAAATACCCAAAGAGAACGGGAAAACCAGGAAACTAGGGATACCAACCGTCGTGGACAGACTAATCCAACAAGCGATATGCCAAGTCCTAAGTCCAATCTTTGAAAAGCAATTCTCAGACAACAGCTTTGGATTCAGACCGAGAAGAAGTGCGCATGATGCGCTCAGAAGATGCCAGACCAATATCACAGAGGGCTACAGATACGTAGTTGATATGGATTTGGAAAGGTATTTTGACACGGTCAACCAGAGCAGGCTCATCCAGATATTGTCGGAAACGATAAAGGATGGACGAGTAATCTCGCTCATCCATAAATTCCTGCGAGCGGGAGTCATGGCGGGCGGGATGTTTGAGGACAGCCCGGAAGGAGTACCGCAAGGCGGTCCACTAAGTCCACTACTTGGGAACATCATGCTGAATGAATGCGACCGGGAACTGGAGAGGCGGGGACACCGTTTTGTGCGTTACGCAGATGACCTGCTGATATTCTGCAAGAGCAAGAAGGCAGCCAACCGCACGCTGGGCCATATCCTCCCATACATCGAAGGGAAGCTATTCCTGAAGGTAAACAGGGAGAAGACACAGGTGACGCATGTGAACAGGGTCAAATATCTGGGGTACAGCTTCTACATCCACAAAGGAGAAGGAAGGCTGAGGATACATCCCAAGAGTGTCCGGAAATTCAAGGACAAAATCCGAGAAATCACCGGACGCAGTAACGGGATGGGAATTGAGGCCAGAAAAGTCCGGCTGAACCAAGTGGTACGGGGCTGGATGAATTACTTCAAACTGGCGGACGCCAAGAACCTGCTACAGGGCTTGGATGAATGGATTAGAAGTCGTATACGGATGGTGACATGGAAACGATGGAAGAGAATCCGCACACGTTTCGAGAACCTCAAGCGCTCAGGAATCCAGGAAGAACAGGCATGGATGTGGGCAAACACAAGAAAAGGCTATTGGCGTACTGCCCATAGCCCAATCTTATTAAGAGCCTTACCCAACGAGAGATTCAAACGTGCCGGATATCTCAGTTTGACGGAATGCTACTCTGCTAAGTAAGTGTAAACTTTGGAAGCGCCGTATACCGAACGGTACGTACGGTGCTGTGGGAGGTCGGTAGGTGAACTAATCACCTACCTCCTACCCGATTCTATTTGCTGATAAACCGCGTTATTTTGCGTAGCCGAGCGAGGATTAATACTCTGCGAAATTGGCACCCGGAGCTCCGCAGACAGGGCAGCGGTCCGGGGCTTCATTTTCCTCTACATATCCGCAGACTGGGCACAGATAAAATTTATCGACATCCATATCCTGGTTGTTGAGAACCGCGGCCAGGGCTTTTTCATACAACTTGTGATGAATCTTTTCTACCTCATTGGCGAAATGGAAGGAAGTCTTGGCCTGGGTGTTGCCTTCCTTCTCGGCCTCCTCCAAAAATGCAGGATACATCTCGGTAAACTCATGGTGTTCGCCTTCCACCGCAGCCTTGAGGTTTTCTGCGGTACTGTTGATCTGCTTCATGACTGCCAGGTGCTTTAAAGCGTGCAGGGTTTCGGCCTCCGCAACCACATTGAACAACCGGCTTACCTTTTCGAAACCATCCTTTTTGGCCTTCTGTGAAAACGCGAGGTATTTGCGATTGGCCTGAGACTCACCTGCAAATGCGGCTGCTAAATTGTCCATAGTCGACATAATCAATACTCCTCCTTTTTGTTAAATTAGTGATATGTACCTTGCCCCGGTGACCACTTCATTGCATCATTTGGGCAAAGGTGCGGCGGCTTAATTCCAACACCAACTGGTCCTGAATATCGGATAATGTACGGTGAATCGGACAGGCTGGGGCGGATTGTTTGCTGCAATGGGCTTCGTCTTCCAGACAACGATTAAGGTATATGGGGCCTTCGATAGCCTCGATAACATCCAGCAGACTGATATCCTGTGGCTGCCGGGCCAAGGCATAACCGCCCCGTACCCCACGATGGGACTTAACAATGCCCGCTTTGGTCAAACAGGGCATAATCTTCAGCAGGAAACGGATAGGAATTGCCTCATGCTCTGAAATCGTCTGGGCATCTACCCATTCCTGGCTATCCTTATGAGCTAGGTACAATACCGCCCTGAATCCGTAATCGGTAGCCTGATTGATATTCATAAACCACCTCGTCAAAACTATACCGGTTGAGTATATTTTAGAAAAGTAATAGTCGTTTGTCAATCGGCAACCTGGGACGGATAAAAATGGCAGAGGATGAAACAAGCCACAAGCTTTTCCGAGAGACAAAAGGAATATGTATTTGGATCAAGTGGCTATCACGTATGTCCATCAGGTCCGGTCGGTTCAAAGGCAGTCAAATCGACAGGCGTGATTGATAAGGTGATAAAAAAGTTGGATAAGGACCAGAAAATTTTGCTCCAATAGTCATCCGATTTATGGTTGCAAGAATATACATTGGAATGTATAATTACAAACGTGCTACTTATGAAGGGGGATGCATCATGTTTTCAGTTGGAATCATTGGCGATGGTTATACGGCCGCTGAATTATTGCGGTTAATTGCCGGACACGATCAGCTGCGGGCGGTGGCGGTTACATCCACCGAAAATATCGGCAGCAGAGTAAGTTCAATGTACCCCCATTTGAGGTCGTTTACCGAGCTGACCTGTACAGCTACTGATCTGGAAGCGCTGAAGCAGCAATGCGAGGCAGTTTTCCTGGCTTTGCCGCATGGTCTGTCGGTACCGATGGTCAAGGAATTGTCTGCAGCAGGACTCAAATGCGTCGACCTGGGAGCTGATTTCCGCCTCAAAGATGTTGCTGTCTATGAAAAATATTATGAAACCGTGCATACTGCTCCGGAAATGTTGTCGGATGCGGTCTATGGCATACCTGAATTATACCGGGAGCAGATTAAGAAGGCCTCCATAATCGCCAATCCCGGATGTTTTCCGACTTCAGCCATTTTGCCGCTGGCTCCCTTGCTACAGGCCGGGGTAATAGAGAATTATGGCATTGTGGTGGATTCCAAAAGCGGAGTTTCCGGAGCGGGCAAGACGCTCAAAGCGGCATCTCACTTCTGTGAAGTTAATGAGGGGTTCAAGGCTTATGGAGTGGGGACTCACCGGCATGGTCCGGAGATTGCCCAGGAACTGAGTTTCGCAGCCAGGACCCCGGTGGCGATGGTTTTCACTCCCCACCTGGTCCCGATGAACCGGGGTATTTTAAGCACCTGCTATGCGCAGTTGAAAAAAGGGGTTCGCGCAGGACAGGTGAGGGAGGCGCTGGAAGACAAATACCGGGATGAGTTCTTCGTGGATATACTTCCACCAGGGGTATTTCCCAGTACCAAGTGGGTGTACGGCAGTAATATGGTTCAGATAGGGATTTATGCCGATGATGACAGTGGTCAGGTGATACTGGTTTCAGCCCTCGACAATCTTTGTAAAGGGGCATCCGGTCAGGCTATCCAAAATATGAACCTTATGCTGGGGATCGAGGAGACCAAAGGACTAAAGCTGGCCGGAGTTCACCCCTAGACCTCCAGCCCCCGCCAGTATTGACAACGGCAGAAAGGATTAATGATATGAAGATCATAGATGGTTCGGTTACGGCGCCTCAAGGTTTTCTGGCTCAGGGCGTCGAGGCCGTAATTAAGAAAGCTGACAAGAAGGATGTCGCCATCATATATTCCACCCACCCAGCCTCGGCCGCGGGATTGTTCACTACCAATATCGTGCGGGCCGCCTGTGTGGATATCAACCGGGCTCACCTGGAGCGCGGTTCTGCCCAAGCCATTGTAGCCAACAGCGGCAATGCCAATGCCTGCACCGGCCAGCGCGGGTGGAATGACACCATCGAGATGGCACGGTTGACCGGGCAGTTGCTGGGGATAGACCCCCACGAAGTTTTGGTCGCTTCCACCGGGGTTATCGGGGTGGCCATGCCCATGGATCGCATCGAACAAGGTATACGGTCTGCAGCTGCCAGTCTTTCCCGCGAAGGAGCCAATAATGCCGCCCAGGCGATAATGACCACCGACCTGGTCAGCAAGGAGATAGCGGTGGAGATTGAGATAGACGGCCACCCGGTGCGTATCGGCGCTATAGCCAAGGGTTCCGGGATGATCCATCCCAACATGGCCACCATGTTGAGCTTTATTACTACCGATGCGGCGGTCGGCAGCCGCTGCCTGCACCAAATGCTGGCAGCATCTACCCGACAATCTTTCAATATGATAAGTGTGGATCGTGATACCTCTACCAATGATATGGTTTTGATCCTGGCCAACGGATTGGCCGGCAATGAATGTATAGACAACCCCAGTAGTGCAGCGGGGAAGGTATTTCAACAAGCGTTGGATTTTGTGTGCATAAGCCTGGCCAAGATGATTGCCCGGGATGGAGAAGGAGCCACCCGCCTTATAGAGGTACAGGTGATCAATGCCGATAGTCAGGCAACAGCCCGCACTGTAGCCCGATCCATAACCGCGTCCAATCTAACCAAGGCAGCCGTTTTTGGTGAAGATGCCAACTGGGGGCGTATTTTGGCTGCCGCCGGTTACTCCGGAGCCCAGTTCGATCCCAGCCAAGTTGATATTTTCCTGGGCGGTCTGCAGATGGCCGCCAACGGGATGGGCCTGGACTTTGACGAGGATCGGGCCCGTCAGGAACTACATCAGGATCCGGTAATCATAAGAGTGGATATGAAAGCCGGCCAGGAACGGGCCACAGCCTGGGGTTGTGATTTGACCTACGACTATGTGCGAATCAACGCTGCCTACCGAACCTAAGCACCGCACCTGATTGAGTAAACCCGATAAATATATCCGTTATGTATTATGGATATTTGAGTGGTGGGAGGGAGTCAATAATGAAATCAGCTTTGGAAAAGGCGGAAATATTAGTCGAGGCCCTGCCTTATATCAAACAATTCTATGGCCGCCGGGTGGTTATCAAATACGGTGGGGCAGCGATGACTGATGATTGCCTGAAGCAGAAGGTAATGCAGGATATTGTGCTCATGAAATACGTGGGGATGGACCCCATTGTGGTGCATGGGGGAGGACCCGAGATAAATGCCATGCTTGAACGACTGGATATAAAAAGCAGCTTTGTCAATGGGTTGCGGGTTACTGATGCCGATACCATGGAAGTGGTGGAAATGGTTTTGGGCGGCAAGGTAAACAAGCAAATTGTCAGCGGGATAAACGCCAGCGGAGGCAAGGCTATCGGCATGTCCGGCAAAGACGGGGGATTAATCGAAGCTGATTTTGCTGATGCCAGCGGAACTATGGGCTTTGTTGGCGAAGTCAAAAATGTTTATCCCGAGATCCTGGAAACGGTGATCAATAATGGTTATATTCCCGTAATAGCCCCCATCGGGGTAGATTCGGAGCAGCGGAGCTACAACATCAATGCCGATCTGGTTGCAGCGGCTATAGCAGTAGCCATGAAGGCGGACAAACTGGTATTGTTGACCGATGTCCCCGGCCTGTTGATGGATGCCAAGAATCCGGACAGCCTGATTTCAGTGCTCAAGGTAGGCGAGGTCCCCAGCTATATAAACCGCGGCATCATAGCGGGAGGAATGATACCCAAGGTGCAGTGCTGCGTAGAAGCCGTACAGGGCGGGGTAGGGCGCACGCACATCATCGACGGCCGGGTTCCTCATTCCATCTTGTTGGAGATATTCACTAAAAAAGGCGTCGGTACCATGGTAACATGGTGATGTCGGAGACTCGCTCTGGAAAGGAGGACAGGATAATGTCCAATCAGTCGATTGTAAATCAGGGTCAGCAATATGTAATGAATACCTACAGCCGTTTTCCGATAGCTCTGGTGAGAGGCAGCGGGTCTTATGTGTGGGACGCGGACGGCAAGCAGTACCTGGATTTTCTGGGCGGTATAGCGGTGTGCATACTGGGCCACTGCGATCCCGGTATGCAGACCGCTCTCAATGAACAGGCGTCTCGGCTTTGGCATGTTTCCAACCTGTATTGGATTCAGCCCCAGGTGGAATTGGCCGAGAAACTAACCAGATTATCAGGTTTGGACAGGGCTTTCTTCTGCAACAGCGGAGCTGAGGCCAATGAAGCCGCATTGAAACTGGCCCGTAAATACCATTATCGCCGAGGGCAATCGCAGCGGCATCAGTTTATAGTATTCAATCATTCATTTCATGGTCGGACCCTGGCTACGGTGACCGCCACCGGGCAGAAGAAATACCAGGAGGGTTTTGCCCCTCTGCCGGCCGGATTTGTATATGCAGACTTTAACGATCTGGAGTCGGTGCGCCGTTTGATTAATGATGAAACTGCGGCTATACTGCTTGAGCCGGTACAAGGCGAAGGTGGCATCAACCCCGGCCAACCAGAATTCCTGACTGCGATCCGCAGCGTGTGCGATCAGGAAGACATACTGCTCATCTTCGATGAGGTACAGTGCGGCATGGGGCGCACCGGCGCCTTCTTGGCCTGCCAGTCTTATGGAGTCACCCCTGATATAGTGACCATTGCCAAAGGTTTGGGGGGCGGATTCCCGATGGGGGCTATGCTGGCCAGTGACAGGGCGGCTTCCGGATTCGCACCCGGCGACCATGCCTCCACCTTCGGCGGGAATCCGCTGGCCACCGCGGTGGCCAACTATGTGGTGGACGTTGTCAGTTCGCCATCTTTTTTGGAGAATGTCGAATCGATGGGGGCATATCTGCGTCAGGGACTTAACAAAATCGAGGATAAACGTATAATGGAAGTCAGGGGCAAAGGCCTTATGCTGGGGGTAGAATTTGACCGGGAGATCCGGGATTTGGTGGAGATATGCATGAAGCTGGGCTTGCTGCTGATTGGGGCTGGACCCCAAGTGCTGCGTTTTGTACCTCCACTAAACATAACCGCGGCCGAGATCGACCAGGCGTTGGCGATACTACAGGCGGCCCTGAAGGAATGGCAATAACTTGTGGGAAGGATGAGCATGGCGATGCAGGTCAGTGACAGACTTAGAGGTCGGGATTTTATCAGTATCCACGATTACAGCGCGGAAGAGGTAGCATACCTACTGGAAGTAGGCTTGGAATTGAAAAGATTGCAGAAACAGGGTGTCCCGCACCCTCTGCTGGCTGGCAAAACCCTGGGGATGATCTTCCAAAAGTCATCCACCCGCACCCGGGTAGCATTTGAGGTGGGAATGTACCAGTTGGGTGGGCATGCATTGTTTTTAAGTCCCAAGGATATCCAATTGGGGCGGGGAGAGACGATAAAAGACACCGCCTTGGTGTTGTCGAGGATGCTGGACGGCATCATGATTCGAACCTTCGCTCATGATGAGGTATTGGAACTGGCCCACTGGGCTTCAATTCCGGTCATAAATGGTCTGACCGACCTGCTCCACCCCACCCAGGTCATTGGCGATCTGATGACAGCTCAGGAGCACAAGGGGCGCTTGCAGGGATTGAAATTGGTTTTTATCGGCGATGGCAACAACGTAGCTCATGAACTACTTTATGGATGCGCCAAGGTGGGTATGAACATGACTATAGCCTGTCCTCCCGGATTTGAACCCGACGCCCAGGTGTTGGCGATGGCTCGCCAGGACGCTCAATTAAGCGGGGCCCGCTTGGAAGTGGTGGAGAACCCCTGGGAAGCCATAAAGGGCGCCGATATCGTTTATACGGATGTCTGGGCCAGCATGGGTCAGGAAAGCGAGGCTGAGGAAAAGGAGAAGCAATTCCTGACCTACCAAGTCAATCAGGCCTTGCTGGCAGCGGCCAATCCCGACGCCATAGTGATGCACTGTCTGCCGGCCAAACGCGGCAAGGAAATTACCGATGAGGTGATGGACGGTCCACAATCGGTTGTATTCGACGAATCCGAAAACCGCCTCCACGCCCATAAAGCCATAATGGCTGTAACCATGTGAGGGTCCAGTTGCCATGGGCGAGTTAAACATAGAATTGGTCAGTGAAGCTGACATACCGATGATGATGGCATTTTGGAGCGACACTCCAGGTTTGGGAGTTGGTAATGAAGAGGAATCTCTGCGGGACTTTATCCGGCGCAATCCCACCACATGCCTGCTGGCAAAATCGGGGGATTCCATAGTAAGCACGGTTCTAGGGGGATTTGACGGCAGGAGGGGCTATATCTATCATTTGGCCGTACACCCCAACTATCAGCGCCAAGGCTGGGGAACAAAAATGCTGCAGGAGGTCATTCTTAGACTGGAGGAGTTGAAGGCAGAGAAGATTCATTTATTTGTTTTCAAGGACAATCAAAGCGCCCAGGCGTTTTATGAAAGACAGGCATGGGTCAAGAGACACGACATCCACGTTTACTCATTAAACACCAGACAATAAGATAGTAAAGGAGCATGCAAGTTGAAAAAGGATCGTGTAATCATCATGGGGGCCGCTGGGCGGGATTTCCACAACTTCAACACCTATTTCCGCAACAATAGCGATTATGAGGTGGTAGCCTTTACAGCTACCCAAATACCGGATATCGAAGGGAGAGTGTATCCTGCCAGTATCGCCGGTGAGTTGTATCCAGAAGGGATACCCATTTATCCGGAAGCAGAACTGGATTCCCTGATAGAGAAATACGGGGCTGATCAGGTAGTGTTTGCCTACAGCGATGTGTCCCATCAATACGTAATGCAAAAGGCCTCCCAGGTGTTAGCTTGCGGCGCAGATTTTCGTCTTATGGGACCAAATAAAACCATGGTCAAATCCAACGCCAAGGTGATTGCGGTAACTGCGGTAAGAACGGGCAGCGGTAAAAGTCAGACCACCCGCTATGTGGCGAAGGCCCTCGTTGAAATGGGCAAGAAGGTGGCTATAATCCGGCATCCTATGCCTTACGGCAACCTGGAAGAGCAGGTAGCCATGAGATTTGGCAGTTATGAGGATTTGGACAAGTATAATTGTACGATCGAAGAAAGAGAGGAATTTGAGCCGCATATCGATAACGGCATGGTGGTATATGCCGGAATTGACTACCAGGCTATTCTGGAAAAGGCTGAACAGGAAGCAGATGTGATAATTTGGGATGGCGGTAACAACGATTTGCCCTTTTATAACTCCGATTTGCACATAGTGGTGGTCGATCCGCATCGAGCCGGCCACGAAACTACGTATCATCCCGGAGAAACAAATCTCAGAATGGCTGACGTAGCCATAATCAACAAGATTGATTCCGCCGATCCCTTGGAAGTAGAAAAAGTCAAAAATACTGTCGCCGCCATAAATCCCAAAGCCAAGATAATAATGGCCAATTCCCCCATTACTGTTGACGATCCGGAAGCAATAGCCGGCAAGAAAGTCCTCGTAGTAGAGGATGGTCCCACCCTTACTCATGGAGAAATGGCTTACGGGGCGGGCGTGATTGCCGCCGAAAAACTGGGAGCGACCGAGCTGATCGACCCGCGCCCTTACGCGGTTGGAACCATCAAAGGCACTTTTGCCAAGTATAATCATATATCCAGGCTTCTACCCGCCATGGGTTATGGAAAAGTCCAGATCGAGGAACTGGAAAAGACAATCAATGATTCGCCCGCGGAATTGGTGGTAATAGGAACTCCCATTGATTTAAGGAGAATCATGAAGTTGGACAAGCCAGCCGTCCGGGTCAGATATGATTTGGAAGAAGTGGGCAAAAAGGAATTAGCAGAAATCCTGGCTGGAGTTGTGGCCGAAAATTAGACCCGATTGGGGAGGAAGAGAATGGCAAAGGTAGTCTTGGCTTACTCTGGAGGTCTCGATACATCTATTATCATACCCTGGCTCAAGGAGAACTATGGATATGAAGTCATTGCATTTTGCGCCAATGTAGGCCAAGGTGAAGATCTGGAACCGATCCGGGAAAAGGCCTTACGTTCTGGGGCATCCAAGGTTTATGTTGAAGACTTGGTGGAGGAGTTTGTAACTGATTACGTATTCCCGGTGTTGAAAGCAGGAGCGGTATATGAGAAGAAATACCTGCTGGGGACATCCATTGCCCGACCGCTGATAGCCAAGAGGATGGTGGAGATCGCTGAGCAGGAAGGAGCGACAGCCATCTGTCATGGAGCGACCGGCAAAGGCAACGACCAGGTAAGGTTTGAACTGACGGTAAAGGCTTTTAATCCGAGCCTGAAGGTGATCGCACCCTGGCGCGAGTGGACCATAAGTTCCCGTGAAGAGGCCATCGACTATGCCATGGCTCATGGCATAGAGGTACCGGTTACAAAGGAGAAGATATACAGCTGCGACCAAAACCTGTGGCATATTTCTCATGAAGGGGGCGACCTTGAAGATCCCTGGAATGAACCTCAGGACCACTTGTATACCCTGACTGTACCGCCAGAGGAGGCGCCCGACCAACCTGTCTATATAGTGATCGGATTTCATTCCGGCATACCCACATCCTTAAACGGCCAGGAGATGGGACCGGTGCAATTGCTGACCGAACTCAATCGCTTGGGGGGAGCCAACGGAGTGGGTATAGTCTCAATGGTGGAAAACCGCCTGGTGGGTATGAAATCGCGGGGAGTCTATGAAACCCCGGGAGGCACTATTCTATTTGTAGCCCACGATGAACTGGAACGCTTGACCCTGGACCGACGTACCTTGCAGATGAAGGAGCAATTGGCCTCCAAATACGCCGAATTGGTGTATGACGGGAACTGGTTCTCCACATTGAAACAGGCGCTGGATGCTTTTGTCGATGTAACCCAACAGACGGTATCCGGCGAGGTGAAGGTAAAGCTCTACAAGGGCAGTTGCGCTGCCGTCGCCGCCCGCTCCCCCTATTCACTGTACGATGAAGAACTGGCCACCTTTGGTGCTGACGAGATATTCAGTCATAAGGACGCGGAAGGCTTCATCAACCTGTTCGGACTGCCACTGAAAGTGCGAGCCCTGATGGATAAAAAGCGGGCCGGCGAAAAATAATATTATAATAAGTCGAATTTTATAAGCCTGTTGGAATTGGTGCGTTACATCGCCCCGGTTCCGGCAGGCTTGTATTTTGTTCTTACAGCTTGGCTGGATTATGTTGCTAAACCTGGAGTTTCTTAAAAAGGGACTTGCATTATAAATATTAAAATATATACTATATATAGCGTACTTATGGATAAATAAACCACATATATAGCGTTAGTGAATGGAGAGGATTATATGGATATTACCAAGATCAGGAAAAGGGATGGCCGCGTGGTGCCCTTCGAAAAGGAAAAACTCACCAACGCCATCTTCAAGGCTGCCCGGGCAGTGGGAGGCAAGGACTACCAGACCGCTGAGAGTCTGGCCGAAAAAGTCATGGACATTGCGCAATATGTCGACGATGACGAAATAGCCACCGTAGAAGGCATCCAGGATCTGGTCGAAAAGGTGCTGGTCAAGAACGGCCACTACAAGACGGCCAAGGCTTACATACTCTACCGCAAACAGCATGAGATTCTACGCAACGCCGACCAGCTGCTAGCCAACAACAACCAGATCATAGCTAATTACCTGGGCCGCAACGACTGGCGGGTCAAAGAGAACTCCAACATGACTTATTCCCTGCAGGGGATGAACTTTCATCTTTCCTCGGTCATAGTATCCCAGTACTGGCTGGATCAGATCTACACTCCCCAGATGAAGGAAGCCCAGCAAAGCGGGGATATACATATTCATGACCTGGGCATTCTAGGCGTATATTGTGTAGGCTGGGATATCCATGATCTGCTCCTGGAGGGATTCAAAGGAGTACGGGGCAAGGTGGCCAGCGGGCCAGCCAAACATTTCCGCTCTATCCTAGGCCAGATAGTCAACTTCTTCTTCACCCTGCAGGGGGAGGCGGCTGGCGCCCAGGCTTTTTCCAATTTCGACACCCTTTTGGCTCCGTTCATCCGGTATGATGGGCTTGACTACAAATCGGTCAAACAGTGCCTGCAGGAATTTGTCTTCAACATGAACGTCCCTACCCGGGTGGGGTTTCAGACTCCTTTTACCAATGTAACCATGGATCTCAAGGTGCCTGATTTCATGAAGGACGAGCCGGTTATCATCGGCGGGAAGTTCATGGATGCCACCTATGGAGAATTCCAGGCGGAGATGGACATCTTCAATCAAGCCTTCGCAGAAGTGATGATGGATGGCGATGTGGAGGAGCGGGTATTTACCTTCCCCATCCCTACCTATAATATTACCGAAGACTTCGACTGGGGCAATCCTGCCTATAACAAAATCTGGGAGATGACTGCCAAGTACGGCATACCTAACTTCTCCAACTTCGTCAACTCGGATATGAGCCCGGAAGATGCCCGCAGTATGTGTTGCCGTCTGCGTCTTGACAATCGTGAACTGCGAAAAAGAGGAGGGGGCCTGTTCGGCGCCAACCCCCTGACCGGTTCCATTGGAGTGGTAACCATCAACATGGGCCGCCTGGGTTATTTGTCCGGCAGCAAATTCGAGTTCTTCAATCGCCTGGAGGAAATCATGGACCTGGCCCGCGACAGCCTGGAGATCAAGCGCAAGGTATTGGAGAGCCTGACCGAATACGGCCTATATCCCTACTCCCAGTTCTACCTGCGGGGGGTCAAGGAGAGCACCGGTCAATATTGGAAAAACCACTTCTCCACCATCGGTCTGGTAGGGATGAACGAATGCTGCCTGAATTTCCTGGGAGAGAATATCGCCAGTGACTCTGGACGCCAATTCACCATAGAAGTGATGAATTATATGCGCGACCGCCTGAGCAACTATCAGGAAGAGACCGGCAACATATTCAACCTGGAGGCAACCCCGGCTGAGGGTGTATCCTATGGTATTGCCCGCAAGGATAAGGAACGCTATCCAGACATTATAGTAGCCAATGAAGAAGATGTGGCTAAAGGGGCCCAGCCTTACTATACCAATTCCACCCAGCTGCCGGTCAAATACACCGATGACCTGTTCACGGCCTTGAGCATCCAGGATGAACTGCAGACCCTCTACACCGGAGGGACAACCTTCCACATCTTCCTGGGTGAAGCGGTTTCGTCAGTGGAGGCGGTCAAAAAGCTAATCCAGAAGGTGTGCGGCCAATTCCGGCTGCCGTACTTCACCATTACCCCTACTTTCAGCATCTGCCCTCAGCATGGATATATCCGGGGTGAGAACTACCTGTGCCCGGTATGCGAAGCCGAGGGCAAACAGACTTCCTGTGAGGTATATTCCCGGGTGGTTGGATACCTGCGCCCGGTGGACCAGTGGAATGCCGGCAAACAGGAGGAGTTCCGGGAGAGGAAGACCTTCGACACTGCCGTCATGTAGGACGAGGCCTCACCTAAATAGGATGGTTCAGGTTAATAAAGACGGCTGAGGATATTTTGCCTGCAACCATTAAAGTTTTGGGGAACACCGTCGCATCCGACTCACAATACTTATAGAAATTTAAAAGGAGCCATCACTTAAATGGTGATGGCTCCCGTTTTCGGCAGGGTTGCTGATTCCATCAGATTATAGCAAACAGTAGTATAGTTTAACCGGGACCAACCGGATACCGGCCCAAAATGCTGGATGATTGGGAGAGAAATTGATGCAATATGCGGGTATGATCAAACAGAGCCTGGTAGACTATCCCGGGGAGATCGTAACAGTCTTATTCTCACGGGGATGCAATCTACGCTGCCCCTTCTGTCACAATCCGGATTTGCTCATTAAACCTCGGATGACAGATCCTCCCGTGGATATCGTGGAGGTGCTGGAATTCATGTCCAAGCGCAAAGGTTTCCTGGATGGGGTGGTTTTCAGCGGCGGCGAGCCAACCCTGAGCCAGGAGTTGATTGCAGATATCCGCAGTGTCAAAGAGTTGGGCCTGCTGGTCAAGCTGGACACCAATGGCACCAATACCCCTATGCTGGAACTGCTGTTGCGGGAGGGCTTGCTTGACTATGTGGCTATGGATATAAAATCACCGGTAGAATACAAAAAGTACCGGGAAGCTTGTGAAAAGCTAAGCCCGGAAAACTTTTTCAATATCCGCAGTTCTATCCTGCTATTGCAGGCTGCTGGGATCGATGTGGAGTTCCGTACCACGGTGGTACCGTCCTTGCATTCTCCGGAGGATATCGTGGCCATTGCCAAGTTCATTGAAGGTGCGCGGCTTTACACCCTGCAGCAGTTCAATCCCCGCGTTACGCTGGAACCAGGTTATGGGCAGGTGGTGCCTTATACTAAGAAAGAAATGCAGCAGATAGCAGACTTGTGCGCCCCCCATGTAAAAGAAGTAAGAGTAGTCAATTTGTAATTGCATCGACCCGAGCTCACCGTCCATGCGGGAGTATCATAATTAAGACCGGCTGACCAGAGCCGTTTTTTCTATGGGAATATACTTAAGTAAAGGAAGGTTGGCTGTTTGTTCGATTCACAACGGCAAACAGTGGCCGGTGTCCGCCAGGCAGTCAATATACACGGACAGCACTGGGCTGATGGCTGGCCATGGGCAGAAGCGCCGCATAGTGCATTCAGTGGTAAAAAGCTCTATAATGAACTCAAATCCAATTTTTGCAGCAGAGGTGTTTGAATGAAGTTATGGGGTGGGCGGTTTGCCAAGCAGACAGACAAGCTAACCGAGGATTTCAATGCGTCGATTGGCTTCGACAGTCGTATGTATCAACAGGACATCCAAGGGAGCATAGCCCATGCGGCTATGCTGGCCCGGCAGGGGATTATAAGCGAGCAAGAAAGCCACCAGATCATAACTGGTCTGGAGGAGATCGGCCAGGAGTTGGAAGATGGGCAACTCCAATTCAGCGTGGCCGCCGAAGATGTGCATATGAACATAGAGACCTTTTTAACCGCCAAGATCGGGGAATTGGGAAAGAAACTCCACACCGCCCGCAGCCGCAACGATCAAGTATCTCTGGACGTACGCCTCTATCTGCGGGATGAGATGGCTGAGTTGCGCAAGCTGCTTCTGGTCTTGGAAGATGCTTTGCTCAAGCTGGCCAGTCAGCACCTGGATACCATCATGCCGGGCTATACCCATTTGCAGAAGGCCCAGCCCATAACCCTGGCTCATCACCTGATGGCTTATTTCGAGATGCTGCGCCGCGACTTGGGCCGACTGGATGACTGCCGCCAACGCCTCCTCTCCATGCCCTTGGGCTCTGGTGCGCTGGCCGCCACCGGGTTTCCGCTTGACCGGGAGTTCGTGCGGCAACAGCTGGGATTTATCGAGATCACCCGCAATAGCCTGGATGGGGTAAGCGACCGCGATTTTGCCATTGAGTTCTGTAGCTGGGCCAGCATTCTGATGATGCACCTGTCTCGCTTCTCCGAGGAGATTATTCTGTGGGCCAGTGAAGAGTTTTCTTTTGTTACCCTTGATGACGGTTTTTCCACCGGCTCGAGCATCATGCCTCAGAAGAAAAATCCGGACGTTGCCGAACTTGTGCGAGGCAAGACGGGGCGAGTATATGGGGACCTGATTACCCTGCTGACCATGATGAAGTCACTCCCCCTGGCCTACAACAAGGATATGCAGGAGGATAAGGAAGCTCTCTTCGACGCTATCGATACCGTCAAGAAGTGTCTGTTGGTCTTCCCCCCCATGCTTCTGACCAGCCGGTTTAACCAAGAAGCCATGGCCCGGGCGGCCCGGGGCGGATTTACCAACGCCACCGACATGGCTGATTATCTGGTCAACCGGGGGTTACCCTTCCGGGATGCCCATGAGGCGGTAGGCAAAACAGTTCGGTATTGTATCGACAACCGCCTAACTCTGGATGAGCTTGACCTGGCCACTTATCGCCAGTTTTCCCCCTTGATTGAGGATGATATCTACGAGTTTATTGATGTCAAAGCGTGCGTGGCTCGTCGCCGTATACCCGGGGGACCTGCCCCGGAGGCAGTCCAGGCGGCCATTGAAGAGGCCCGCCAGTGGCTTGCGGGGGTGCAAAATGAAGGATAGATTTTTATTGGCGGACGGCTCGCCGGATATGCCAGCCCTCAAGGAATGGGCCGAGGAATACTACCAGACTCTGATGGGGATGGTCAATGGGTTCTATGCCCAAGCGGACATTCAGGACGTGATAGAGAGCCTGCGAAATATCCCCTTCCAACAGTTGGTGTCTCAGGAATTGACCGATGCCGGAGAAACCATAGTAGGAATAGCTATTACCTTCGTTAAGGAGATAGCGGAGCGGGAGATAGATTATATCCGGGCTTATCTGAAATACATGTGACCGACATGACATAGAAGGCATGGCAAGCAACAGGACGAGGCTGCTCCGGCCAGGTACCCCACGGATTAATAATAGATCTTCCTGCCAATACTAAAGGCATGTTTGAACGAGATCGAGGAGGATGATTATGAAGAAGATAAGCGTAATCCTGCTGTTGATATTGGCCCTGGGTTTGCTGGGCGGATGCCAGGCCGCCAACAATCAGACCAACAACCCACCCGCCAATAACATTCCAGGCAACAACGTTCCGGGCAATAACCAAAGTACTACCCCGCCGGAGGAGATGCCCAAAGACTACTATCCCTTGACCGTGGGCAGTTACTGGGAATATGAAGGGGCCGGCAATGAGTATGCTTCCTTTACCCGCAAGGTACTATTCGCTAAGGATAACCTGGCTCAGACCAGCGAGGACAATGGCGGAACCGTGGCCACCAGGATAATCGAGACAACCGATTCATATGTAAAGGTTGTGTATATGCAGGGCGAGGATTACCAGCCCCAGAACCTGCTTGAAACAGGTTACACGGCCAATGCCAACGATATCCTGCTGCAGGCTCCAGTCAAGGTGGGAACCACCTGGGCAGGCAACAATACCAACAACCAGATAATTGCGATCGACGCAATCGTTGATACCCCGGCCGGTAAATTCGAGAATTGCGTCAAGGTCAAACTGTCGGGACTGAACGACACCATCTACCAGTACTATAAAAAGGGGGTGGGGATGGTAAAACAAGAATTCATTACGACTAACAACGAAACGATATCCTCAACCCTCAAGAAGTATGAGATAAAGATAAAATGAAATTGCTAAAAAACTACAGGAGTAGTCCGATGGCGGCCGAGGGGGGATGAAGAGCGCTAGATATTACTACCGCACAATCATCAAAGTTGAAAAAAGAGGGAGGCTGTTCTTATGGATTTTAAGTTCGAGGTCACTGCACCAGCGCCCCAGCCAGCCTTGGCTATCCGTACCCGCACCCCTGTCACCGCGATTGGAGAGGTAATGGGTCAGGCCTTCGGCAAGGTCTACCAGTACATGCTGGAGATAGGTGCCAAACCTGGCGAATGTGCCTTTGCAGCTTATTACAATATGGATATGAACGATCTCGATGTAGATATCGGGTTTGTTTTGGCCGAACCCGCCCCAGGGCGGGGGGAGATCCATGCTATGGATATTCCTGGGGGCCAGCAGGTGTCCTGCATGTATAAGGGACCTTACGATCAGATGGAGGCCGCGTACACGGCTATGACCGAATGGATGGCGGCCAATGGCTACACCCCCACCGGACATGCTTATGAATTTTACTACAATGATCCCAGCCAAGTGCCGCCCAGCGAGCTTCAGACCAAGATCATGTTCCCGGTTAAAGAGTAAGGTTCCCAGGAGCGGCTGCTCAAGTGGCAGCCGCTTATTTATGAAGTCATTTCCGGCAGGTCGTCGTAACTCTTGACCAAAATCCCGCTGCTTAATATCTGCTGTCCGTTCCGACGGGAGGCTTCAACATTCTTGAGCCGCCCTTGATAGGCCATCTCCACCGCCTGCTGGTAGCTCAACTCTTGGCCGTTGTTCAGCATAAAGCTGGTATAGTTGTCCGCCTTGTTGCGCCTGACTGCAACCACTTCCAGTTGTTCCATCATCCATTCCCCCTTTATTGCTAGTATTTCAGAAAAGCCGGATCAATATGACAAGCCGGTAATCTGTTTTTGGGTCTGGATGAGTTACAATATCACCAGAGAAAAATCCTTTATTGTGATGATAATTGGGGGAATTGCCGATGGGGATGTGGATGAAGCTATTAGCAGGCTTCTTCGTAATATGTCTCTTGGGAGTCATCTACTGCATATACAGGCTGAGCTTGTATGCGCCCAAACCAAAGCCGGCCGAGAAGCCAGCCGAGGTCAACCCGCTGACATGGGCCCAGCAAAAACAATTGGTGGGTGTAGAAATCGAGCGATTTTTGGATACGATCAACCTTCCCTGCTTCTTACTCGAGCCCAGGGTCTTTAATAAGCAACTGGAAATATTGAGGTTTCCGAACGTTAAAAAATATGGGGATTGGCGGTATGAATCCAATGAGGAACTGATATTGAAATCCCTGCAAAGTCCTCTAAATGCATTTCTGCAATCCCTTAAACAAAAGGGCTGTAACTTGCAAGGTTTGGAAGAGGACTTTCTCCAGGAATTCGTCCACCGGGTGGCGATGAGAAATTACAAGAACCATTTTGCGAAAATAGGGGATTTTATTAAAGAGGAATCGACTGAGCTTGATGCGGCGTGTCTGCGGTTTATGGAGGTTTTGGAACATGATAAAGAAGATTTATTAAGATCCTGCTTCATGGAGAACTTGGTCAATTATTATAAGGAACCGATGGTTTTTAAGACGACCGCTGGCAGCAACGATGATTTCAACCGATCTGTCGGGATACTGGACTTTCTGCAGAAGTATTTTCGCATAAAGGGCATCACTGCCGCCTACATGCCAATCAAGGAATTGAGTGATAAAATCGAGGAAGCATTTCGTCAATACCGCTCGAGTTATCAAGTAGAAATATGAAGCGGTCGTGATTGAGCGGCCAAATCAGGGCAGCTCAATTTTAGCAGTGAACACGAGATTGATGAATAATTCGGTTGTCGCTAGTGAGGGGTCTTAAAGCAAGTACGGTGGCTCGTTCTTGCCAGGGACCGGATTCTCTTATATAATGATTGATGCAAAAAGTTTGGTCTATATTCTTTGCGAAAGACCAAATTCTACAATGCCGATGTGGCTCAGTGGCAGAGCAGCTGATTCGTAATCAGCAGGTCGGCGGTTCAAATCCGCCCATCGGCTCCATCAGAAAACAATTAACCGCGCACATTTGCGCGGTTTTACGCTATCTATTCTTGCCGGGTTATACTATCTTCGCCAAATCGTTGTCCCGGGATTTTTTCTTATTAAACCAAGGGGACAAGTAAATGAGCTCCTCTGCCCAAGCTACAGAGCGATGAAATGAGCCTTCTTTTCGGTTTTAAGATAGTCAGCCCGGGTCTTGCTAATATTTTTTACTTCTTTACGGTCACATTCATATTTCTTGGTGCGTCGCTGCAAAGCTGCCTCGGTCCCATAGAAAAAGCGGGTCCGCTTATAACCATCCCGGTAAAAATCGAATTGCCAGTATTGTTTCATCTGCTCAACCCTCCAGGGTGAAGTGTTGATATCCGGCGCTGAACCAAAAAGGACTAAATGGTATAAAAACAATCGAAACCCAAAATCAATTTGTACCAAACGTAACTAAATGGTACATAATATGATTTTACAAACTGTTATAATAAATGACAAGTAATTATTAAAAGAATTTTCTTATTTATTAGAGGTGATAAAATGAGTGATCCTTTATCATATTCACCGGAAGAGCTGGGCAAGATATTGAAGGTTTCCAAGGGCACAGTATATGAACTCATCAGACGAGGTGAGATCCCTTCATATCGGGTCGGCAAAAAGATACGTATCAGCCAGGCAGATCTGCAGGTATACATGCATGCCGGTGAGACTCCTGCCAAGATGAGCAACTCGGCCAATATCCAGCAGTCACTGGAAAAGATAATTATAGAAAATCAAGGACTGATTATTTGTGGGCAAGATATTATCTTGGATCTGTTGACCCGTTATTTAGAGAAAAGGAATCCCATGCTTAGATCGCTGCGTTCTTATGTCGGTAGCATCGATGGTCTGCTGGCGCTTTACAAGGGAACAGCCAATATTACCGCCACCCACCTGTGGGACGGCGAAACGGGAGAATATAACATACCCTATGTGCGGAGACTGCTGCCAGGTCAACGGGTGGTAATCATCAACCTTGTTTATCGGACGCTGGGCTTTTATGTAGCGCCGGGCAATCCTTTGGCCATTCAGGATTGGACGGATCTGCTCAAACCCGAGGTTCGGTTGATTAACCGTGATAAAGGCTCTGGGACCAGGGTTATGTTGGATGAGCATCTGCGCAACCTGGATATCGACGCCCGTGATATCAGGGGTTATGAGAATGAGGAGATGAGCCACGTGGCAGTAGCCAGCGCAGTGGCACGGGGTCTGGCCGATGTCGGGCTGGGTACCGAAAAGGCTTCATCACAGGTGAGTGAGGTGGAGTTCATCCCGCTTACCAAAGAGAGATACGATCTCGTCTTTTATAAGAACGACCTGGCCAAATCCAATTTCCAAACTGTACTGTCAGTTTTACAGTCGGCTGACTTCCGGGACGAAGTGAATGGGATGGGCGGCTATGATACGTCCAGGATGGGCGAGGTCATGGGAGAATTGTAGTCGTGTATCGGACAAGCAGTATTATTATTGGACAAAGAGGAAAAGACTCTTATCAAGGCCATTCTTGATAAGGGTTTTTTTTACTATACCTTTGCACAAACTGTAATGATTACAGCTTTTTGCGTCCCACAAATGCCTGGCCTGCAGCTGTATAAATCATGATTTTAATTAGCTCTGGCTGATAATCTCCAAAAAAAACAATGATTGGTAATAAGATGGTAAGGTATGATAAGATAAGCTTTGGAAAGCAGAGGTGAAGCGTGTGGCTGACGACTGCACCAAGAAATTGGAGGCCGAGGTTTTCAGGCTGCAGAAGAGAATTGCCCGGTTGGAACAGGAAAACATCGATCTGAGGGCTATCAACGAAGAATTTGCCAGGGCATTGATAGATAATGAAACCGCTTTGGGCATCTCCCGCTTCAAGGACAGCGTAATGGTCTATATGAACAACACCTGCCTGAACATGCTGGGCTACAAATGGGATGAGGTGATCGGCAAGAGCGCTTGGGACCTTAACTTATGGGTGGACATCGAGGAGAGGGAAATTGTTCTGAATGAATTCAGCAAGCGAGGATACGCCCGCGAGGTTGAATGCCGCTTTCGTAAGAAGATGGGTGGTTATGTGGTTACCCTGGCGACGACCAGCATCTTTAATGTGGATGGCGTGCAGTATATGATACTGTCAGGGCAGGATATCAGCGCCAGTAAACCGATATAAGAGTAATGGTCCCCCGGATTTGTCCGGGGATTTTTTGTGCCCACCCCCCAACCACAAGAGCAATTGCGGCGATTGGCAAAGAAGCTGCGGAAAAGAGCATTTGCTATAATGTACCCAACCGGTTGGTTAGCGATCTGAGGTGAGCATCAATGAAGGATTACTGCACTCAGAATAAGGGCGAATGCAAAACCTGTCCTTTAGCCAAAGGACATCGTGACTGCAAGTACCGTCTGTATGAAACAGCCAACAGAAGTGACAGGTGCGATACATGTCGCTGGTGGGCTGTTTGTCCGAACTCCAAACCGGACGGCCGCTGTAAGAACTGGACCGAATGAAGGGCAGCATATGCCCTGAAATAGACAAGGCCGGAGGAGTATATTTATAAACTTCTATAATCATAAGCATTTGTTGGGTGAAAGCCTTCTGATTAAGGGTGGTTGGGCATTCAGCGCGGTAAGCTGGAATAAATGGACCTGTTTAAGACCTCGAGCCAAAATGGTATTGGGCAGCTAAAAGTGAGCGATTTATCAACCCGAAAATATGGGAGGGAAATGAATGGGGCACTTAAGTCACAGCAAGAATGATTTAGTCTACCATGCCTTGGCCGAAAGGCTCAACCGGGAGCCGGTGGGGATCAAAATCAACGAAGCCATGATGGCATTGTTGCGCCGGCTTTATACCGAAAGCGAGGCACTGGTAGGCAGCCATTTTCCCGCAGTGCCTATCCGGATTGACAAGATCGCCGCAATGACCGGCATGAGTGGAGACGAGTTGCTGCCCATCTTGGAAAACATGGCTCAGAAAGGATTGGTCATCGACCTGCCTCGCCGGGATACGGTTTATTATAGCCTGGCACCCATAATGATTGGCTTCTTTGAATACACGTTTATGCGCACTCGCGAGGAAACCGATATACGGGCCCTGGCCCAACTTTTTACCACCTATTTTGACGATCGGGAGGCCCGCGAGATGATGGCTGGGGTCGAAACCCGGATGGAGCGAACCCTGGTCTATGAGCGCTTCATACCAGCAGCTGTGGAAACTGAGGTTTTACCCTATGAGAGAGCCAGTGAGCTGATTCGCCAAGCAGGAGGAGGAGCCATTTCTCTTTGTGCTTGCCGTCATAAGGCCAGCCACATGGGTAAAGCCTGTGACGCTCCGCTGGATGTATGTACGACCTTGTACCCGGCGGCAGAGTGGATCATCCGCAGGGGCCTGGGGAGAGCCGCCACGGTAGAGGAGTTGCTGGAGGTGCTGGATAGAGCTGAGGAGCTGGGACTGGTCCATAATTGCGACAATGTTATGAACCAACCTGCTTATTTATGCCATTGCTGCAGCTGTTGCTGTGTGGTTATGACCACCATCACGGAATATGGCAAGTACCCCACCCATCCCAGCAATTTCATCCCCGCTCTTGAGCTGGATGTATGCACCAACTGCGGAATATGTGCTGACCGCTGCCCGATCAAGGTTATGGTGATGGGGGATGATGATGGGAATGAATTTCCGGCGTTCAACCAGAATCTGTGCCTGGGCTGCGGGGTATGTGCTTCCTCGTGCCCGTCCGGGGCCATTACCATGGAGCGCCGCACCAGACTACATATACCCCCCAAAACAGCTCGGGAGAGGAACAATCTGATACTGGCCGAAAAAGAGAAACGTTAGTGATGGGAATAGCCTAAGCGAGCATTTCTCTAAGTGTGTTTATTGTTCTGCGGTTTGTGAACGGCATAGTGTTCGACCAGATCGGCCAGCAGGTTGGTAGCGATTTCATTATCCCCGCCCCGAGGTATGATGAGGTCGGCGTAGCGTTTGGAAGGTTCCACGAAGGCTTCATGGGCGGGCCGGACCGTAGAAAGATAGCGGTTGATGGTGTCATCGTAACTGATGCCGCGTTCATGGATGTCCCTATTCATGCGGCGGATTAGGCGAATATCGGCATCAGCGTCCACGAAGACCTTGAAATCCAAAGCCTCTCGCACCTCCGGTATCGCCAGCACCAGGATACCCTCCAACAGAACCACCGATTGGGGAGCCAGCGGGAAAGTCGCGCTGCCCCGGGTATACTGTCCGTATTCATAAGTCGGGACATCTATGGTGGCCCCCTGACGCATCTGGGTAAGATGGGATATCAGCAACTCGCTGTCAAAAGCATTGGGGTGGTCCATGTTCATCTGCTTACGTTCTTCCAGGGGCAGGTGCGACCGATCCAGGTAGTACCAGTCCTGGGATATATAAGCCACATTCTCTTTTCCCAGCTTTTCAGCTATAGAGCGGGCTACCGTGGTCTTCCCGGCTCCCGAACCGCCGGCGATACCGACAACCAGCATGTATCCATCCCCCTTTTCGCACTTTTAGCACTTTTTGGGTCCATTGTACCAGACTTCCAGGCCTTAAGTATACGAACCCGACCAACGGTATAAATCCAGGTCCCGCGATAAGGCCTTACCTGGTAAAATATCCTATGTTATACTGATACAAACTAGTTTGGGTTAGAGTATTTTGGTTTTCGAGGGGTTTCAAGTCGGGTCATCCACTCTTGTCGTACGAAGGGAGATGATGCTGTCTCTATGAAGAAATTACTGAAATGGGGTGCTCTATTAGCCGGACTCGGTTTTGTGATGATGCTGGCCATCAAGATTCCAGCCTTGGGATTGGCGGAGGCAGGGTTTTGCGGCCGATGCCATGCCATGGATTTTCAGGTAAGTTCATATCACAACTCAGTGCATGCCCGGGAGGCCAATTGCGGTGACTGCCACGATCCACATGGATTGGTAACCGGAAGTGCATTCGCTGCCTATACCGGAACCCGCGATGTTTACCGGGTTGTCACCAACACTACTCCAGTTGAAATAAGGGCCACCAGTTTGTCTAAAAATGTGCTGCAGGACAACTGCCTGCGCTGTCATGCTGATGTCTTAGGACATATCGGCGATACCCGCGAAGATGGTGGCAGGTATTGCTTCGATTGTCATAGGAATATAGTCCACATTAAATAGCTGAGGAGGGTGATGATGTGCAGCCGGACAAGATAAAGAAGTTGGCCATGGTCACAGTGCCCGTGTTATTGTTGGTTTTGGTTGCGGTTATTTATTTTTTCAACCGTCATAATAATATCGTTCTGGAAAAACCCAAGGTGGCAGTGACCGGTAACACTACCATTTCCGAGACATGGGCAGGATTTTATCCCTCCCAGTGGGCGAGTTACCTGCAGAACAAAAACAATTCGGAAAACCCGTCTCATTTTGATACTAAGCCATATATGAAGCCCATATATAATGGGACTGGATTCTTTGCCGAGTATAACGAACCCCGCGGTCATACTTATACCATCGAGGATATTAATGCCATAGATCCGGCCCGGAAGAAATCAGGGTCCTCCTGTTTCACCTGCAAATCGACCCAAGTACCTGAGCTGATGGAGAAGTACGGGGCTCAGTACTATCTGATGTCTTTCGACCAGATCAAGAGTGAGGTGACCGAACCGATCGGCTGTGCCGATTGCCATGATCCCCAGACCCTGGACCTGCGCCTGAGCCGCCCGGCTCTGATACAAGCCCTGCAGCGACAGGGGCGTGATGTTAACCAGCTGACCAAGCAGGAGATGCGCAGTCTGGTATGCGCTCAGTGCCATGTGACCTATTATTTTGCACCGGGTACCAAGGAGGTAACTTTCCCTTGGGATAATGGGGTTAAGGCCGATGAAATCTATCAATACTTTGAAGACGAGCAGTTTACCGAATTTACCCACCCGGAAGCCGGATCTGGTTTGATCAAGGCGCGTCATGCCGAATACGAGACCTTTATGGGCAGCACCCACGAATCAGCCGGGGTGGCCTGTGCGGATTGCCATATGCCTTATGTCAGCACCGGTACCAGCAAGATCAGTTCGCATGTATGGCAGAGTCCGTTAAAAAATGTTGAGCAGAGCTGTACTACTTGCCACCGTAATGGGGCCGAATGGTTGACCCAGAGAGTTGGTGCGATTCAAACTCAGGTGAAACAAACCCAGGAACTGGCCGGCAATGCGGTAGTGGAAGCTATCAATGAGCTAAAGATCAGTCGTGAAACGGCAAACGTGGATCAGGCTAAATTGCAGGAAGCCATGACCTTGCACCGCCAAGCCCAGTGGTATTTGGATTATGTTATGGTTACCAACGGTTATGGATTCCATAATCCAACTGAAACCCTGAACAATCTCAGCATAGCGATTGATCGCGCCCACAAAGCAGTCAATGTGGCTAAGGCTGCACGGGGTGCAAGTTAAGCGTATACAAGACTTAAATAACGTTGAGGGGTTCGATTCGTGCCGGATAAACAGAAGGTGGGATATAGAAATCTGGTCTCTTGGTTGTCCTCGATGAAATTTGCTGTTTACCTGTTGATATTGGTCGGTGCTGTAAGCGCCTTGGGTACGATTATCCCCCAAGGCCAGCCACCGGCCTTTTATCTGCGCACCTATGGCGATGGGATTGGAACAGTAATTAATTTCCTTTCACTAAATGACCTGTACCATATCTGGTGGTTTTATGCGCTTATGCTTATCCTGGGCGCCGCAATCATGGTATGTTCCTTGCAGCGCTTACGCCATGCCCGGTCCCTGATCACGGTTGGATCTCTTGTCTTTCACTTGGCCATCGTGGTCATCCTGGCCGGAGCGGTGTGGTCCCTGGGATACTCCCGCAGCGCCATGGTGGACTTGGCCGAACAGCAGACCGTCGCATTGGCTGATTATGGATTGGGGTCAGGACAGCTTACCCTGAATTCCTTTGCCATCGACTATTATCCTGATCTGCAACCCCGGCAGTACACCAGCGACATCGGCCTGACCGGATATGAGCAAAGGAACTATTACCAGACGATCAACGTCAACAACCCGCTGCGGGCTGGTAATCTAAAGATCTACCAGAGTAACTGGGGATGGATGCTTAAAATCAGGCTAACCACGAATGACTCCACACAGGTGTTGGATGTCAAAGATTATGACGTTTTCCCGCTGGGATCGGGTGAAAACCATGCTATCCGGGTCGTATTCCTGCCGGACTACGCCGAAGACGAGCACGGGGCCTTCAGCCGCACTAGCCAGCCCAACCACCCTTACTTGGGATTGAGCCTGCTGCAATCAGGCCGGGTAGTGGATATGGCCTTGTTGGCTCCCGGTGAGGAGGTACAGATGGGCCAATCCAGCTTCACGTTTGAGGATTTTTCTTACTATTCCGGCTTGCAGATCAAATATGATCCCGGGGTAAACCTGGTCTTTGCTGGTTTTGTCCTGCTTCTGCTTGGCTTGCTGGGCCGTTACTGGCATCTGTTCTTTATGCGGGAAGGAGATTAGTCTATGGCAGAGCAGTTATTGATGGCAACCTTCATACTGCTGGTCCTGGCGGTACTGATTAATTTGGCCCGTTTGTGGTCACCGATTATCTGGCTGGATTCCGCTGCGCCGCTGCCCATGTACCTGGCGGCCGCCTTACTGTTGGTGATACTAGCCTGGCGGACTGCCGAAGCCGGACGTCTGCCTCTGGCTAACATGTATGAGTTTTCGGTATTCATGGTGTTAATCATTTTGCTGGGTTACTTTCTTATACGTCGTGTTTTGCAAGCCCCGGAGTTCGACCTGGCAGTGTCCTTGCTGCTCACCATGCTTTTCGCCATGCTGGCTTCCCTGCCATCCGACCTGCGCCCCTTGATGCCGGCTTTACAGAGCCGGTGGCTGAGTGCTCACGTAGCCACTGCCATCCTGGCTTACTCTGCTTTTGCCATCGCTTTCTGTCTGGGGATTATCTACCTTATCCGAACCAGCCGGGAAGACGCGTCACTTAAGGAAATCGACCGCCAGATATACCGGATGGTGGTGTGGGGTTTCGCCCTGCTCACCCTGGTCATAATTACCGGGGCGGTGTGGGCCGAGGAAGTATGGGGCAACTGGTGGAGCTGGGATCCCAAGGAAACCTGGTCACTAGTCACCTGGGTGGTGTATGCGGCTTATCTGCATGCCCGCCGGACCAGGGGATGGAGGGGGCGGCGCAGCGCATGGCTGGTGGTGATCGGTTTCTTAGTGGTTCTATTTACGCTCTACGGGGTTAGTATATTGCTGCCTGGTTTGCACAGCTATGCCTAGCCTGGTAACTGGAGATATAATAGAGACAGAGATTTATAATCGTACCGGTAGTAAGAAATAAGGAAAGGAGTATGGGTATGGGGAAAGCAACCCAGGATTTAAGGGAAGAACACGACTCCATCCTCCATGTATTAGGCGTGCTGGATAGGATGAAGGACTTCGCCCCGATGAGCGATACCGGCCGTTTCAAGCGCTACGAAGAAGTAGTCTATTTCCTTAAAATATTCGCGGATAAATGCCATCATGGCAAAGAGGAGGGCTATCTCTTTCCAGAATTGGTCAGCAAAGGGGTACCCAATGAAAACGGACCAGTAGGGGTGATGCTGCAGGAACACAAGCTGGGCCGCGATTATATCTCTGCCATGAGCCAAGCCGTGGAAGCCAAGGATCGGGCATCATTCGAGGCCGCAGCGACCAGGTATGCCGACCTGCTGAGGAAACATATTCACAAGGAAAACAGCGTCTTGTTTGTTATGGCTGATAAAGTGATAGATGCTGAGGGACAGGACGAAATGTTCGAAAAGTTTGAACAACATGAGGAAAGCGTAATCGGGCATGGGGTCCATGAAAAGCTGCATGCCATGATTCATGAATGGGAAGAAGAATTCCAGTCGCACTAATTTGCCTAAAGAACAATTGCAGAAAAATATCGGACCTGCCGAATAGGCAGGTTCATTTTTAGTTCAAACGTGTGTTTCGGCCGCTCTGGATTCGCCTCGATATGATTTTCACTATCC